>Ga0058701_10000600_pt1 | contig 24359 bp, 19 predicted proteins | sample AgamicOrMae_FD_97039 | JGI IMG/M metagenome (GOLD analysis project Ga0058701, IMG submission 97039) | Agave microbial communities from Guanajuato, Mexico - Or.Ma.e | ecosystem: Host-associated > Plants > Phyllosphere > Phylloplane/Leaf | place: Guanajuato, Mexico | collected 2012-06-04 | reverse complement strand
TGGTCACTTAACGGAATTAGTTTCCTTAAACTACTTTCTTAGCCACGACTAACTCGCTACAACTCCCCATGCGCAACAAATCAACTTTTAAAAATTAAAGCAGCTTATTAAAATCAAGTTTTAATTGAATGAAAAGCAAAACCTTAAGTTCCATAGCAAAGAAAAAGAAAAAATATCAGCAAAAATTTTGAGAAAAAGCGCTATACTTTTACACAAACGCAATTACAAAATCAATCGAAAAATAGGATATTTTAACGAAGTGATTAAACTAAGCGAAGTGATGGTGGGTCAGACAGTGACAACAAGAAAAACTAACATCCAAATACAAAAATAAAATATGCACGAGAAAAAAATAATAATCTATGTATGAGTCGAAGTGATAAGAACAAATTGCACTCCTCCAACAATGAGAGATGGTTGTTCTTAATTTTAATCTCATGTGGCGTACAGATAACTACTTTACCTCATGACCTGAAAATGTTTCCATGAAATCAGGACTCAACCCAATTAGATCACACGGCACTTTGGGGTAAGAACTTGAACTTCTGCATGGAAGTTCCACTTGTGTGGACTAGAGCTATTACGGCAAAGAATATTCCTTAATCTTTGGTACCAACTCCACCTTCTCAAGTTAAAGTGGTACAAATAACATCAGAAATGTAAAATGACTGAGAAAAAAAGAGTCGTGAATACGGTCACCCGTAAGAACAAGAGTAACGTGGAAGACAACTATTTCAACACGTGTCACTCTAACAACGCGGCGCTCGGATCGCTGATCCGAGTAACCACCTCATGTACACAATATGGGAAACTTTACCCGCGCTGACTTGAAGAAAAAAACAAAAAACGACGAGACAGGTACTTCCAGTAAAATAAAACTTATGACACGACTTCCATTATTCGATTCCCTCCTTCGCGTGATCAATCGATCATTCGACTAGTCATCAGAAACACATCGTCTTCCCTTAAATCACCCGAAAAAAAGTTTTCTTGGTCAAAAGAGCTGAAAGTGTGCCAACAGAAACAGTTGGCAGAATCTTCGACTAGTTTAATTTGAAGGTCAGCCCTCAGCGGGAGGACTTCAATCAATTCGTTAGCGATGTGCATTTAATGCGCATCGGGCACAGCGAATCAACTCAAGGTGCTCAAGTAAGGAATAGAGGCGCTTTCTGCAGAATACTTTGTACGTCCCCAATGCTACAAGTAAGACGGGGACAACCTGTTAATCAGAGCTGTATGCCAAGTTTACCCGCCGATTCATCACTTGAGCGTCTTTCTGAGAACTGAACCAGGAAAATGATCCTGTGCGTCTCGAAGAATTGGTGATTCCACATTACTTTCTTTGGTAAGGAGCTTGTCTTACATTTCAAGTCGGTTGTGGTTTCATAAGCGAAAGAACCTCTCCGATAAGATTCTACACTTAACGAGAAAAAGCAAAGACGCACACGGGTACTTCAAAACCACACTCTACTCTTGCAAAAATGGCACGACTGGTTATTTAAGCTATCGTAAGGTATTCTACAAGAACAGTATTTTTGACATGGACATTCGTATTGGTTTTTGTCACCAATATCAAATGATCATGCAATAATATCGCTGAATTCGGAGAGAAAATGTGCTCTCGTCAACACGGACAAGTCCAGAAAAAGGCAAGTTTTATCCATGTGGGGATAAACAAGAAATTCAAAGAAATTTAGCTTCACGCATCTGCGGTGTCCCTCAACGTAATGTTAACAACGGAACACCAAGATTTACCAAAATCATATCCCAGTGGTATCAACAGCTGTGATTACAGGTTTGAGCAATGGTAACAGTGATATGGACACTTGCAAACTAAGCTTTCGCAAAATTCGTTTTACCAGAATTTTAAACAAGAAGCGCTAGCCTTCGATAAGAATTCCGATTGCAACTTAACTCTGCGTGTGAGTGCAGCAACTAAACACCGCGACTGCAGCAAACTGCCATTCAATCAGGATTGTCAACGGTACGCAGTCGCATCGAAGTATTTCACCCCATTCGAAGCCACAGACGAAGCCCAAGTTAAACCATCAGAGTATGGACACGCAAAACCATGTAACAGCTTAAAAAGGTGACGGTTGAAAACAAGCGATTGAAAGTAAATCAGCATCTTCGTTGCACCTCTCGAAATGAGAGTATTAGTAAGCACACACATCTAACCGATGTCATGATTAGCAAATGTAATTTCTAATCGTCAGGCATCACAGGACGCATTTCGCCCGTGGATCGTTCGTCGTGATCCGTCTCACATGTCATGCGAATTACGACTATAGGCCCTTTCTTTGTATTAACAATAATTCGTGAATCAATTTTCATATCGACGTCAAAAAAGCTCTGTGCAAAAAACGAACAACTCAACATTTCCGAGCTATACGAATTGACTATGCTCAAAGACTAAAGCCGTGCTTCATCTGTGTATATTATTTCAATCCGTGCTCCCATTTCAAGGCTCACTTCGCTCTTGACATCGCACAAGTACGAGCATCATTGGGCCTCAAACATCCCTAGAGACAAAGGAGAAGCATTAACACAGTGCGCTCAGCGCACAGCGCATTTCAAAGGTGGCATTGCCCACCTCTCGAGTTCCACCTTTCGTTGCTTAACCAAGCAAAGCGACAGCGAAAGGAGCCATCAAGCATCCCACCCAACAAATCGTGGCCAAGCCTCATGCCTTCAACCGAAATTAGGTTGACGAGTGCATCGCTCCGATAGCTCTCGGCTGACGCCAAACCTCGTTACTGCCAGCGAGAAGTAGCAGTTACCATCGAGTTGTCAGCGGCAATAAGACTGACGATCGTCGGGTTAAGTTGACCCACATTGGGTAAGGCTGCATGTCTCGTCTACAACTCCGCTGGCGCTCCGCTCGACTTTTCTGCGAAAGGTGGAACACGGGAGGTGGACAACAAAACCTTTCAAATTCACACTACCATGCCTTCTAAGAGACCTATCTTCGACTTTAAATGCTCCGTACAATAGCAAGAACACTGCGTTTTGCCTCGTCTGCTTTTCGACGTTGGATGAATGCAAAATTACAAAGTGCCAAACAAAGGTACCAAGGGCCAATCGACATAAAACTAAGAAAATACCGTGAAACACTCGTGACGGTTCGAAGTTACTACCTTTGTAACAATGGCTAGTTACTGACCTACCAAAACTTGCCTAGAAAAGTGACGAATTGATTCTCGTGAGAATACTTCAGATTGTCGATAGTGAATGAACTACAGCAGATAGAAAAATTGTAGATTGAGCGCAAATATACATCAAGATTGGAAGTAGAGAGACGAATCGCCCCACATTTTTCTCTTATTCGTCAAATCAACTTGGGTATAAAATAGGGGTGTGTTATGAGTGATGCCCGGCAAGCAACGTATCACCCACAAATGGAAATGGAACCGATCTCGAGAAAATTTCAAACCACGCAAGATAAGAATATTCTGAATGAAAGAACAATATCTCTTCCTTCGTGTATAACACGAGGATTTTAAGCTTTCGGCGATGTAATTCCATTTAACAAAGATTTAATACCGTGGTGGTAAACGAATCAAATCTGACGATAAAGGGAGTCATTTCTAGTTGGCAATAATTGTCAAAAAACAGGTTGTATTGTCAACGACGGTAAGAAACCGCACATTTTCCTACGATTCAAAAAAATTGCCACTTATGTGTAATAGAAGATGCTCCTGTGTTATATCCAAACCTCACTACAACCGTCGGTTCACATTAACCCCCCACAAACAGGACAGAGAGCGCTTAAAAATTTGGCTCAAAATACCATTGGATCACTCCTCACACAAAAAAGATATGAGGGACATGTTTGGACAGCTTCTATCTCGTATTCAGATGGATAGCCTGTGTTGCGCGAAAGTAACATCTATATGCATGGTGAAAACGTCAACCAACGGAGAAGAAAATATGCTCCACTTGAGGCACTCTCTCCTTGCCTACATTCAGTGCAGAGAAAACTATATCACACGCGTTCGACCGACTTCAGTAAAGGCGAGGTGTAACTACGTAAAAACAGCCTTTCAATGTTTCGTCCACAGCCAACGTTATTCGCGTCTCTACAATATTCGTCTCAACAGATTCCCCACTGTCGACATACTGGCGGCTTTCGACTAGAGCGGATTACTTGCCACGTACCCGCTACCCGGAATCGCTTCGTTCCCAACTCGTCTAGATTGCTTACATGACACCAGAACCGAAAAAGAAAAAGTGAAACAAGACGTTAACAAAGTACGTCCCGCGCAGCGGAGGGATTGCCTTAGAGCCTGTAGGGACGAGACGAGATGGACAGCGTCGAATGCGGCGACCTGTTGAGGCGCTCTCTGTCTCTCTTCAACTTGTTGTCCAGCTCGGCGAGCTGGCGCAGGAAGCCGTCGTTGGGTCGGATGTCCCTGTTTTGGCGGCACATCCGCACGGCCATGGGCGCGGGCAGGCCGACCTTCATCATGAGGTAGGCGAGGGCGATGGTGCTGGACCGCGACATGCCCATCAAACAGTGGACGAGCACCTTCCCTGAAATCCAGTCCAACTTTCAGCCCAGCCCGCTCCACATATTTCTTTAAGGTCTTTCGTGCGGGACGAATAGATGGCGGGATTACAGGCTAACGGGCACAAAGAGGAAGCGCACTTTCCAATATTTACGGGATGCATTCCCGAAAGATTGACAAGGAAAATAAACAGATTGGGATTTACTGCCAATTTTTGAGACGATTATGGATTAATCCCCATCTACACTGATTTTTTCCTTCAGGGTCGTCCATAACTGACATCACACTACAAACGGAGGAAGGGGCTCAACCAAAACCGGACAGGGACGGACATGTGGGGGATGGCTCGCCGCAAAGGCCGCCTTTTGGCCGCTTATTTTTATGACAACCAAACGACTCCGTAAACGAGGACTGAGAAATCGAATATTGTCGTGGATGTATTGGGCCATAAAGCGTTTCGCATATCGATCAAAATTCAACCTCCGAATATTTATATGCTGATTGATTTCGCTGCTACATACTGTGCTTATTAGACTAACTTGTAAGATTCGTTTCTCAAAGGTCACCATTCGAGTTGCGTTCGGATCAGAGGCAGATAAAGGTGGATTCGGGACCGCCCGTGCCCGGCCTGGTTTGTTAAGTCGGGCCGGGCAGCGAAATGCCGGGCTCTTATTTATTTCCACCCTGGAAAGAACCAGGTTCTATTCTTATTGCGTACATTTGTGGCAGACACCGACGAGGCGTCTTGGATGAGTGAGTGGTCGGCATGTCTGCTCTTCAATCTTAGGATCGTGGGTTCGATTCTCGCTACCGCTGCGATTTTTACTCCCTTTCAATCGACGAAGCCTCGCCATTTAAGTATACCCACGAACACCGCTTTCGAACGTCTTCTCAGTGGCCGAGTGGTTATCGTTGCTACGTTACCAGCGATGGTGTCTAGACTCGATTACAGGTTCGTGGTTCAAATGCGTGATTTAATGCCGTGAGCAGCCTCGCTAAATCGCGGAGATCCTTGGAACCTCGTCAGCCACGGAGCCGCTGAGTTGACAATCTACCTAGCCTCATATCTGACGAACTGCGCGTCAGGAGGTCCTGCGCGTCCGAACACCCCATCCCGAATGGCCTGGGAAGTTAAGGGGTAGCTTAACCACGGATAGTTTTTATTTTTCAAGTTTATTAATGCTATCGTAGATAATAGAGGAAGCAAGGCTGCCGTTTGTTTTCTTCATCAGATTTCGGAAGGCATGGCGCTTCAATCCAGAGTACAGATGACAGAGTTTGAAAAAAAGCGAATCAGTAAAGCAACAGCATAAACGCCGAAAAGCATCATCGAGCCAAATGCATTTGCAATAGGGGCGGGTGGGTGAACAATCACATGTCTCTGATAATTATTGTAAGAATGGTAATTTTATGCCTGGGGCTTTGCCAAACAAACAAACTTTATGTAAGTCAATCCACTGAGAGGTTTTCCTTCAGAACCGTTGCCTGTCACGGCGTAGGCAACCTATACACGATACATTGTTTGGCCGTATCGCCGCTATTTGTCGACGACAACACAGGCGCGACGGAGAGATAAGTTCCAGAACAATCCGGCAGGTTTTGACCAGCCCGGCGGATTCCAGGCCAGCTCGGTGGGTGAAGGGAAACCCGGTGGGTGAGAGGTACCCGGAGGGAGGGTAGCAACCGGCGCAGTGCCGCTGCTCAAGTGAGCCCGCCCGGGATTTCGCCACCCGGCCCGACTTTTCAACCCAGGTCGGTTACGGGCGAGCAGAATCCACTTTTGTCTGCCTCAGTTGCGAACGCAACGTGAATCGCGACTCTTTTGCACTTGTCATCGCATCGCTTTCTGGCAACAAAGCCGGAGTCAGTCTGTCTCTCTTCTCCTCGGTCCTTCCTCCGTGTCGTTAAAAGTCTTGTCGACTGCTTCCCTGTCGAGCCGGGCCGTGTCTCATAAACAGAGAGAAATTTACATAGCATTCTTTTGTAACGGTAGACGTATGGAGCGCATTCATGTGATGATTCTACTCGTTAAAAATGCTTCAATTCGTCAACGTCCTTGGAACCGTTACACGTGTAAAGTAATGTGGCGCATCTTATTACAAAGTTAAACGAAATATTTTAAATTTCATAGTTTTTTTTGTTTGTTTTTCTACGCCAAGTTTACAATAAAAACGTTACTTGCATTTTTTTCAAGTTGCAGAAAACATATTTTGTTTAGTTAACGCGTGAAAACTCGGGTTTATCGATCGTGAAACTTTCGGGAAGAAAAAGACAAAGAAGAACTAAAATTTTCTCTGAATCGTGGTGTCAGACCGTGTCGTGGCGAGCAGCATTTTTGACCAACGCCATTTCGCATAATTTAAGTTCAGATATTAGTAATCTTAACTTAATGCAATTATCTGCGGTCAGATTGGTTGGTTTTATGAGCAAATACATCCTTAAATCGTAATTTATTACGAGCTACTCGCAACGGCACGGTTTATCACGGCGATTCTAGTTCTTCTGCCGATGGTCCCTTTCAACGCTCTTCACCAGATGCTTTCTGCTCATTTTTCCGGTGCATCGATGGGAGACGTTCTTTAAAACTACTACGTAGTTTTGACATACAGAGGAGGAGGGAGGGAAGGGTCAAAAAGTGGCTTAAAACCGGGTGCGTGGTATGTGCACGATCACTCGTATATTTTGTAATGGTGCAAGCTTCAACTGCGCGTCCATTGGCGTAACTGGGGGGGGGGGGACAACCCACCCCATTTTGGAAACCCTTCGCGGTACTTCTCGTCCAACCCCCCAAGGGTGGTTTCTCTAAAGGAAGGAATTCCCCCCCCCCCAAAGATAGGGTCTAGTTCCGCCACTGTTCGCGGCGGTTATAAATTCACACCTGTAACACTTTGCCGTGACTGATGCATGTTGAGGATATATTTTTTTTAATTTCCATGATTTCTACAACGATTGCCTGCCGCCTTAAAAGCAATTTCGCAACGAAGATATTTTCTGAGACCGCTCACTACTTGCAATGCACAAAAAAAAAATTTTAAAAAAATCAATAATAACAAGGGAAAAAAGGGAGGGGCTGCGGAGCAGTAAAAAAGCACGATTTTCTAGGCTGTTTGCGGATTCCATCTCCCGGCTGGGGCACACCTTAACCCATAACAGCCCAAAGTATTTGAAGTGAAATTTAGCTTAAGAGACATTGGAAGGATTTCTCCTTTAAAATAGGATATTCAAAGCTTTGAAAAATGTCTAAATTATTAAATTTCAGGATTCCAGAGGGGTGATATTTTTTAAATTGTGACAATACTGAACTGAAAAGATCCTCTGAAATAAATTTTTCTCTTGCCGACCGGCATCGCTGGGCGGTGGTGGGTTAAGTGATTGGCCGCTGTGTGTAACTCACCTCCGCTCTTGATGGCATCATCTATGAAATCAGCAGCTTGATGGAAATATTCTCTAATATTGGCACAAGGGTGGTCCAGAAGGGGAAGGCCAAGATAGCGGATTCCTGAGTCCCGGTAAAAGTGGGCATCTGTGTTGACCATCCCGAAGCGATGCCCCTCCGCAGTATTCACCACGTGAGTGATGCCGATCATCTTCAGATAGGCTTTGTTCCGTGCACAGCCCCTGCGACAACAAACTTGCGTTCACTTTCTTCGAAACTGTTTTCCAATTCGCATCACCTGGCTTCATGACGCATCATTTCTTCAATTTTCGTTTTCAACGTCTGACTTAGATTAGATGGAGGGGGAACAAACTATTTCACGCGAAGATAGGAATATTAGGAACAATCTGGTCAAGTTTGCCGATAACATTCCGTTTAGTTATTTTAAAGCACCTAAAAAACAGCAGCGTTTTGATGGAAAATGAGTCAAATCAGCAACGGATGAAAATGTATGATTCAAAATATGCCTAGGTATTGAAGGTCAAGACTTGTGATGAACAACTGAAGTGACTGCTCGGCAAACGTGATGATTTCCCGAACTTTGCGATTTATCAGAAGGTTTTTCGATTTTCTCATGAATTTAACTAGTCCGCATTGCTGGAACCACCTTAAACTGGGTTAGATAAGTGTATTGTGCCTCGCTCCGCTGAATTTAAGGACAAAAGGTGGAACGCAAGAGCTGGAAAATACCATCTTTCAACGCAGAGATATGATTCTTGGACGCGTTTCTGACACACGGGGCGGGTACTCTACGAGGTTTTTCAGCAGATAGATTTGGTGCGATAAATCTTTATAGAAAATGAATGGTGCGGTGAATCTTTTTAAAATATGAAACTAATACAATAAAAAGTAATATATAAAGCCATCAACGTTAACTTTATCAGTCCAAAACTCAAATATTATTAGAGTGACATGTGATTTTATTTCGCGGAAAATGTGTTAATGAATTAAAAAAAACAGTTTCTTGCGAAAAAATCTTCATCGATACAGAAAAACACGACGACGAAATATCTGTCACACTGTCATCACCACTTGCGGAAAGAAACGAATGGTAGCCTACTTCCAATATTTCTGTAAAACCTGCCCTCCGGAAAAAACACAAAATACCTAAAAAAACGGCGCGTTAATTTTTTTGTGTTTTCTTCCCTAGATATTTAAGACCTGCAAATGAACCGACCCTCCAGGTGTATTGTTTTTGCATTTTGTACCAGAAAGAGAAACACGGACATTTTCTTAAGCTCTGCTCATAAATTGAATGTGCCCAAGTAAAAAAGAGAATGAAAAGAGGGAAGGCCAAGTGGAATCGGCACAGAGTGAACCTCGTCTTCGTACATGAAAATCACTTTATCTTCAGTTCACTCACGAGACGAATGCTCAAAGTATGAATCCGAGCGAGTGAATGTCATTTCTAGATGCATCATTCATTACCTTACCTTCAAAATCAGCTATGATACATTCATTTTGAGCGCGGAGCAAAATTCGTCCGCTTTTTTGAAAAGCGCTTTTTAGCGGTTCAGTAATCGAGTTTTACTTATACAGTAGAGTCTCAGTTATACGTCTCTCAGGTGTACGTCCCACTCGTTTGTACGTGCAATTGTTATAGTCTCATCCAGAATACTTTACATGGCGTTATACGGAAGATTATTTTCACTTGTACATCCCTCTCAGTTCTACGTCCAAATTTTTGAGTCCCGACTTGGACGTATAACCGAGAGTCCACTGTAGCTATGCCGGTTCCAATTCCATGATAGCGAAGGCGACTTCGCGCTTCCCTCCGCGAGGCAGCCAAGTCATTCGCGCTTTCACTGGCCATCTTGAAAAATACTCACGCATCTCCGATAAATAGATTGGGATAAACTTCGTCGCAGTCAACTCCGAGGGACACGCGATCGTAGCCTTGTGACGAGTTTTCGTATCCTGGCAGAGGGCGGAAATTGGTTTTCGTCCTATATACACAATCCATCAATTGCTTGGCCGTTGTGTCGTCACTACATGAGGGACGGGCGTACACCGGAACCTGCAAACGAGACTAGAATCATTACCGGCCTTCAGTTTGCCGCACATTCGTCAGCCACTCAAGTGTTATTAACTTCCCACGTTCATTGTAAAACAAAGCTGCTGCAACTTTTCCCACATGACTCAAACCCAGTTTTCAATTAAGGATATCCTCCTTAATCCTTCCATTAAGGAAGGCCTCCACAAAGAACTTAAAGGAATTTCTTTGTGGGGTTAAGCTGAATTCTTGATGTTATGTTGTAAAGATATTTTTTCTTTTTATAGCTTAATTGGAAAGAGTGGGCCCACCCCACAAGAGAAATAAAATACCTATATGGCTATAAAACACAAATTACAAGAATATATACATGATCAAGACAATTATATGGAAATTTTTGTGAGAGCTGTAGGACTTGCACACAAAATTATATCAGCACATTAAATATTGGACTAAAACTGCTTTAATATCAGCACTAAGAAAAAATCAATCTCGGAATGACTGAAGAATTTTAAGGGCAAAGCAAGCATTCTGGTATTAATATTTCTATGGCTTCAGCTTTAATAAAAAATATTGAAACAGGAAATATAAAATCATGAGAGTAGGTATAAGTCCTACTATCATGATAAAAGGTTACATTGAAAATGATTTTCAGCACTAGTAGCACTTAATTTATACCACATTAAACCTTGATGCCGCTAAAGTAGTTCACTTCAGAAAGTTCAAACAAAAGTTAGCAAAGCAAAATCACTCAAATTTCTTCAAACTCACTCCAGACCTTATACATACGTAATAGGATGGGGGTGGAATAGAGCCATAGTAGCTGGAACCTCCTACACTGCTTGAGTAATAGTACGGCAAAGCACACTGACAAAGGACATCAACGTTTATAAATTCTCAGACAAAAACATGGAAAAATTCCTAGTTTTTTAATGCTCTGCATTCTGTATTTACTCATAAAATTACTTAGACACAAACCGTAATGCAAGACTAAAATATAAAATAGTAATAATAATGATAATTCTCTTAAAATGTAGGACTCACAGTAAATAGACTACTGATATAATTGAGCTAACATGTCTCGACAACATGTCGCATTTCAGTCCTTGCCTCTAACAACTATGCTTCACTTAACCAAGCTTCTCTTGCACGCTGGCTTAACTTGACCGAGCAACAGAAATGTTTCCTGAGGTAAGCCTACAAACAACAGACATACACTACTTCAAACCATCAGAGATGGCAAGCTTACGGTAACCAACTGAATAACCTCAACTAATGTAGATCCTTAATAAGCATGGTGAAAACCAGAATTTCCTTTGGAATATCACATATAAAGGTCTGATGGACATCTATTTATCACGCAGGAAGTTTCTTTTAGGATGACAAATGAATGTCATCTTTTAATTAAATGTACTAGTACTAAGTTTAATTTTTGGGCATGACAGTAGAGTAACATCAGTTGAAGCAAGGGATAACAAGTCAACAGAGGAAATAATCAGGCTCATTTTAGCTGAGGGGCTAGTTATTACTGCAGCAAACAATGAAATCAGACGAAAATAAACTTGCACTGTGAGGTAACCCTCTTGTGTCAATGCGCCTGACGTCCATTCAAAGAAACCACGCAATTTATCAGTTAAATAACATTTAGCGGTATGAAATATGAGCAAACTGATTTCGTATACCCTTCAAAGAAATACGCGAATTAACCCCAACATAACTTACCGATTCCCTCCAGCTCATGTTGATCTCCTGAAATATCCAACTCAAATGAAATTTTTAGGCGAGATGATTGGAGCGGGGTGGAATGGGGGTGGGACGAACTAGGGCCAGGGCCGTGTTGAAACTATTTCGCATTTTTCCACCCACTGCACCCACTCCACTAGCACTGCATTCTAACATATGACGAATCAAGAAGTGCGGCCTTTTATGGCGATATACACATTGCGCAACGACGCAATACGAAACCGTTCATGCGTAATAGTCGTATGAGAAGTCTTTTCAATACTCGTGACCTCTGCTGAAAAGTCCTAGTCTCATGAGCTTGCGATTAGAAAATCTGCGGACAAAAATAATAGCACGAGACACAAATGAAGATATCCCGTGATTATCCAAGGGAAGGGGAGGGGGCGGAAAGTGAGGTTAGGTGGTCCCTGCGTTGAACCCTGTTACCCTAGTTGAACCGGGGTGTACCCGGCATTGACCCTGTTAATGCGGTGGACAAGTGTCCGAAAGACGGTAATTCGGAATCAGGGATTTCGGAAGAATGTCAATGGTCAAATTGGGTCAAATCTAGAGAAGTCCCTCTCTGGTCTGTGTCATGGCGGGTCGCTCAAATGCAATCCATGGTGAGGTTTTCACATGGACGAAATATATTATGCGAATTTCTTTGGTTCTATTGCGACTGACCGATTTTAAAAGGAAGTCTGGGGATTTAAAAAGTAAGGTTAAATAGGATCTTCTATCCAACCTTATTGAAAAGTGTTCGGAATCCGAATGAAAGTCGCGCAGGTCGATATCAGAATCGCCGGAGGACTAGTCCCACCGCCCTGGAAAGACTTATTTTGTGGGATTTTTCACGAGAGGTGAGGTTTGAACGACGTGTGCAAATGTAGAAAAAGGTACATTAATGCTCACGTTACAAAAAAAAAGAGAAAAGAAAAGACCAAGAAGGCTTCTTGAGAAAGAGAGAGTTCTTTCAGCGTCTCTCTAGAGTCCCCATGATCGTCGGGGCCAACAAGTCTGGCCTGTGATTGCGGTGCTCTATGATCGGCAGTTACCCTTGACCGTATATGACCGTACACCGAACCATGATACTAGAACTCTAGTCTCATGACTGAATGCTGACAATATGGCTATTGAGTGTCAAAATATGTTTTTAAATATAGACATTACCTTGTTTTATACTTTACACGTAGCTACCTTTCACCCGGATATTCAACAACACAAAAGTAGAATGGACGATTTGGCCGTATTTCAGGCGAACATGGCCACCAACCGGAAATGACCTTCGTCAACGTTCTCCCCGCCCAAAATTCCGCTCAAAGTCGTTGAATTTAGGGCAAAACTCCTCGAAAAGATTTTGTATGGTTCTACGATCGGATTTTGGGTCGGAAAAACATTGACGAAGATTATTTCCGGTTGGTGGCAATGTTAGCCTCCCATGCGGCCAAATCGTCCGTTCAAGTATAACTGGATTTATGTACGATACTGAAGGACAGTATTTAATAAAAACTATATAAATAAACGGATATTAACTACTACTCAACAAAATCGAAGCACCACTTTTTTAGACCATCTCAGTTTTTCAGAAAGAAGTTGTAAAATTGTGTGTCAAATTTTAAAATGAGGAGGGTACCGGTACTGAAGCCTAGTTTTTGTATTAGCTTGCACAACTCTCCAGCTCATGTGCTTTTTGAGTAGCGACCCGAAAACTACCCTTTTTCAAACACCACAAAATCGAGGTCCGCGAAGCACGGCTGATCACAGGGGACGGAAAAAGTCAAAGACGTGTAAGCATACCTCATTAAAGACCAACCAACAACCTTCCATAATTGTATGCGCTGTTCCAGGCTTCTCAACCTTGCATGGAACGCCGCCGTGCCGTTGAGTTGCGAACTTCCTCTCCAATCCATGGACGCACGATGGAGGGAGTCTCCCTCCATCGTGCATGGAAGCAAGAAAATTTTCAAAGTTGTCAATCCTTCAGAGCCTTCTAAAGGCGCTCTTGTCGACTCATCAGGCGCACCCTCAGGTCAACGCGCCAGCCTTGATAACCATGAAAAATCACAACGAGATTTCCTTTTTTTTCGGGCGGGGACAATAATTATATTTAACGAATTCAAGATAAATCGCGTTTCCTAGCCTCTTTATTCGGACATTTCCCCCATGAAAACAATAAGTCTGTTGAAGCTTAAAAAAGGTATTTAAGATTTATATTAAAAAAAAAAAGATCAAGACAATATTTTACTAGTTTTCAAAAAAGGTCAACAATGCAATCAAGATTAAATGTTTCACATTACATGAGCAGAAAGGGGAGAACCTTTCACTTTATCACTTATATTTTCCAATAGGCGGAAACGAAAAAAAGAAAGAAAAAAATTATGATTATGATGGAATGGATAGAATTCGTGGCATAGTCTACATGGGCAATACTTTTTTTTTCTTCTCCTTAACGAAAATTCTTGAGGTTTTATAATGCTTCCGTTTGTACCTGAATGTAGGAGAAACTTGTCAAATGCTCATACCAAATCGTATAAAGGATATACAGGACACTAAAAAAGGCTTGAGGTCCTGACTTTGTTTCACTTTTCCCGGGATATACAAGACACTCAAGTCAAATGCTCAAACTGGACATGTGTATGATATACAGGACACACTGGAAGATTCTTGCGCTTTCGCCTGGATATACAGACACTTAAGTCTGGCAGAATGAGCGTTGGTAAAACTTTCACTTCAACTCGGGCGGCCAGTCAATCTCCACATTCTGAAAAAGATCATAACACGACCCTATGGATCACTTGGTAATACATGCACTCTCTCCTCTGACAAAACTACGCAGCCTTTTTGGAAAAGGAGAACAGAAAGAAGAAAAAAAACACTGGGCAGATCAGTAAAACTAAGAGAGTGACTGCATTTTTTGCTGAGCGTACTGGACAGGACTATTCCCATAATTCTTTTTTTTTTTCCTTCAGGCAAACCAACCCGAAATAGGGATCATGTGGGTTTAATACCTTCGCTCGGTTCACAGTTTAGAAACATTAAAAACTAAAGCTTTAAAATTTATCAATCTTTAACGACTATCTAGTTCACACTAATGAAATAGAGAACTCAAGCAAGTCCTGCGCAGGATGTAGCTCGGAGAAAAAAAAAAATCTATCAAGCCAGTCAATGCGAAACTTAGATTCGGTCAGTCCTCGATTCGAACGTCCGCCGTTAAATCTCAAAACAGTAAAACAAGCTTTCCTGTAGGATATCGTACTAGTACGTGTATTTTTGACCGTGTTTCACGCCACTAAGATTTGAGATAGGGGGCAAAACGGGATAATTTTAAATAATATCATTAGCGCACCTTGTCTACAATTACGGCCAACGCGCAGCCACGCAACACCAAAATGCCCATTGTTCTCTTTTTAAGCCCGACTCCTTATCGGAGAGGGCTTTATTTAATTATCCGAACAAGCATCGTACTTTTTCTCTGCTAAATGCATATTTTTGGTGCATTTCCACGAAATGGATTTCTTCCTACAGATGTGTTAACTCAATCTAATTTTTTTTCCGACTACTACACGTGTTTTGGAACCGTGTTTATTTACATACATTTAGTGCCGATTCTCCTCTAGAGACCGCGGGTGTTTTCTGAAAAACGTCCCGAGAGTCAATTTTATAAGCAAACTTCCTGCAGTTACGGCTTGCGCCCACGCCTCCAAAACACGCCAAATTTATTGCGAGCCTTCCGTGTTCATGACAATTAAGACGATTTCGAATGAACCTTATTTCAGCAGATTTTAGATCAGAGCGACCTTTCAATCGATAGTTCGACACAGTCGGTAGACCTTGTTCAATAACATAGCACCGGTGTCCCATGTTCGACTTCGATATTACAGAAAAGCACTCTCAGCAACAAGACATTGTGGTCGTCTTCCTGCAAGCGATTGCCTCAACAATCGCGCAACATATGAGGCAGTGTGGCGTTCTGGGCAACATTTAAGCTAAAGGATGTTTGATTGCCTCAACCGTCATCGGTTTTACTTGAAACTCTTAAAACTTATAGCTTACATGGTTCTGCATGGTTGGTTCAAATTTTGGACCCGGTTACCGGACGAGCTGAAGTTGGCGAATTTCACGCGGTGTCACATGGACAACAACCATAAAAATACCAGTTTTCAGCGTTTTATCGGAAAACTAGACCGGAAATCGTTGTAAAAACGAACTTTCTCTATCGTTGAATACCTTAAATTGAACACAAAGAGACAAAAAAAAAAACTGATTCCTCATCGATCATTTAACAGAAATATTGCAGAGAAACCTAAAAATCGGGGCGTTTTGACGCGGAGATAAGTCAAATCTGCAACTCTTACGTCTCTATAAAATTGAAAGAATCTCGATTATCGGTCGGATTATAATTGGGACGATTTATTTGCGCAAAGGGAATGGCTTTCATCGTTATTTTATTTTACGTTGATTTTAAATTTGTACCTCAACTTGACTGGTCTGAAGCGATCAAACATCACTGCTCTAGACGAAGCTCCCCTCTTGTATCCCCAGCTTTGATCCCACTAACCTCGACATCAAGGGCCAGAATGTCGACATCTTCTCCGAGGAGTTGACTGAGGCTCGGCTTCGTCCGTCCCAAGTCGCCGTGCACGAATTCCTTGACGTAGGTGCCCGCTTGGGTGCAGAAGCGCGCGATGAACGCTCTGGGCTCGGCCGTGTCGGCCTTGTCCACTTGCATCCACTCGATGAGGCGCGGCCGGGTCGCCAGCGAGCGCCTGTGCGCCACCCGGAGCGGGGTGCGCTGCTGGATCGTTATGGGGCACGACGCGCAGATCTCCTTCAGCAAATCCCAGTTCGGTGTTCCTTTCTTCACGACGCAGTACGCGCTGTACGTTTTCCTCTTCTCCTCCTCGCCTTTCTTCAGCTCCTTCACCATTTCCCTGCGAAGCACCATTTGGAACATTTAGTGGGCAAGCTTCAGTGGGTAACACGATTAGGGGGCGTCCATAAAGTACGTCGACCGGAGATGAAATCCCTTCCCCTTGGGTCGACCACTTACAAGGGAACCTTTCCGACCATAGCATTTCAGATCTCGTTGAAAATTTGCAGATGCATTCGAAAGGCTTAAAAAGGGGCTAGAACTTGAAATCAGGTGACGATATTCACCAGCATCCCTGCAGCAGAGCGCTTAAGTTGGCCCGCCTCTTCCCCCTTACCTATGAAGAAGTAATCACATGGTGAGGGGGGGTAGTGTAAGTACCAACTATAACGCTCTGTTGCAGGGGCGCTTGTGAATATCCGCACCTGATTTCAAGCTCTAGCATATTTGTTAGCCTTTCGAATGCTTCTGCAAATTTTCAACGAGATCCGTAATTCTATGGTCCGAGATGTTCCCTTGGTAGATTAACTTCCGTGTACAATGCTGTACCACACCCTACAACTAAATACTATGCAAAACACAAATCAGTTCTCTTAAAAGGGCTTACATAAAAATGAAGTACTTTCGTCCGAACTTATATCTCTTTCGTCCGATTAAAAGAAAAACAAGAAAGTTGAGAAATAATCTAGAGCTTAGAATACTTTAATGATGAAGAGATGAAAAATTTTAACGCATTTCAACCGTTATGATGAAAAAATTGATTTCATTTATTTTATTTTTTTAAGTGCAGATACTGATAACCCCCAAGTTTCACTTTAAAGGATGTCTTTCTGAGAGGTTCATCTTAGATAATGCAAGTTAAGCGTTAAGTTTCGATCTCTATGGCTCAGCAGTTCCATACTTGGGTAAAAACTGAGGAAGAAAATCATTTTACTTTCCCGGTAGGCAAAGTTTTCTAATCGTCCAAAAAAGTATAGATGTCGAGATAAAAATTAATCTTTACGTTTTGAGGTCGCAGGAGTCCAAAATAGCGATGTTTTTATTATTATTTGTTCGTAGAACGAAAGAAAGTAATGGAATACCATAAAAAATTCGAACATGAACTAATAAGCACTTTCCCTAGTTCTACTAGCTCTGAAACGCCGAGAAAACTGGTTTACAGCTTTTTAGCATGTGTGTGTGAGTGCGTCTGTCTATCGGTCTGTCAGTAGGAATGTGCGAAAAAGTTTGTCACAGGATATCTTACGAAAAAGCCGAGCGATTTAAACTAAATTTTCGGTGAAGGTTGCAATTATCTTCGAATCCAGAATCCTTCAAATAATCTTCCAATCCCCTCGCCAGTACGGTCAGAGCAAAGCTTCCCAAAATTTGGGAGGGGGTGATTTTCACCAATTCTTTAGCCTTATATCTCGAAAACTTAGAACACATTAAATATCAAAGAGTACATAATCGATGTAAATTTTATACCTACAATTTTGATTCTGTACGTTTTTTTTTTTCGATATCAACTCAGTTACGGTTTTCGAGAGATTTTGAAAAAAAACCATGTAAGGAGGTGGGGCTTTCAAAAACGTCTTTAGTTTAGTCGAAATATACGACTCCTGAGACCTCAAAAGGTACAGATTGGTTCTTACGCGCCGTCCATAAATTACGTCACCACGTAAAGTGTGGCATTTTTTACTCCCCCATCACTACAGGTCAAACGTAACGAACCTCCCCCCACGAAAATTGTGTCACCCCTCATGGTCAGGCCCCCCCCCCCCTAAAGTAGATTCTCATTACGAAGGCAATAATTTTAAATTACAAGGAATAAAAACGGTTATTTTGTTACTTTTTACTCGTTCTTTACCTCTCCCTTTCTACCTTCCATTTTCGAAAGGTAGAAAGAACGAGTGTTGTTGAACGGAGGTGAGAATTGGAAAGTTACGTCAAAACACAACACGCCGTACACCACTTAAGAGGAGTGAACATTTTCACGAAGAGACATACTCTTGGGCTTCGTATATACAATATACGAATATATTCGTATATACTATATAAGGTTGTTAGATCACATAAAGTCCTAGCAGTCTCAAATGTATTGACCGCTCTAATTTTTTCAAACGCTCGAAACTTTGAAACGGAGGGAGATATGACAAGAAAGCTCAAACCAAATTGAAAGATCTCTTAAGGATCTAGCGATTTTATTCCGTGCTTCTCTGGCGTATCTCCGTCCGTTTCAAAGTTACGAGAGTTTGAACAAATTAGAGCGGTCAATACATTTGAGACTGCTATACGCTTATGAGAGATACTGATGTGCCACATTTCACTGAAATTTCAAAATAAAAATTACTTTTTAAAACTATCGGAAAATAAATGCACGAATGATGCGTGCAGCGGGACAAGGGCCTAAACAAGAATCGATTCAAAAGTGAAATATTCATTACAATCATTAAAATTTTCTGTTACTCTGTGAAATTCGACGAGCGTAAAAAAAAGGGGGAAAATAAATGAGTTTTACAGAAATGCTATCGTTTTTGGATTGGAAAAATTCTGGCACACTGAGATGGCTGATAGTGAAACAGACTGAGAAGTGATTATTGTCGCCAAAAGCTGCGTCGACCGAGAGAATGTGTTGGATGAAAAGTGATATTCTGCTGTCCAGGGGGTATGATTGGGAAAGGTGCATGTGGAAAATGAAGGGGGTTTCCAGGCCTACCTCCAGACGCGTACTTCGTCAGAGTGAGGCTGGGTAGGTCTTCTCAGCGGCTCCGTGGCTGGCGAGGTGTTACCCATCCGGCCAGATTCCAAGGACCCTGAGGGTTTTACGAGGCTGCCCGCGGCATTTAATCGCGGATCGGATTTGAACCGCGAACCCCAACCGAATCTCGACACCATCGCTGGCAACGTAGCAACGCTAACCACTCGGCCACCGAGAAGACATTCGTCAGCGGTGTTTGGAGGCGTACTTTAGTGAAGAGGCCTCGGAGAAAGAAAGAAAGAAAGAAATATGCTACGGAACTAAGAATCGAACCCGCTTCGCGAGATTGACAGGCGGACACGTTGACCACTCAGCCATGACGCCTCGTTGGCGCCGAGCACAAACCTACGCAATAAGTACAAAACCTGGTTCTTTCAAGGGTGGTATCGAGACTCCACACCGCATATTTGCTGCGGCTCTGACCCAACTGCGCCAGAGCTGCATTGAGGAGGACCCAAAGTCTTGAGCGTGCACTCCATACGCAACCTTAACAGCACGCCGCCGTATAGCTATTGCCAAGGCAACGTCTTTAAGCCCGACAACCTGGCTTCCATGACTTATGGGGACATTGAAGGGCCCCAGCAAGAGTTGATATAAGATCAAAATATTCAGAAAAACATTCGGTTACTTTGGTAAAGAACGAGGACTTTTTGAGAGGGCGTAGCCCTTGCTTCTATGCGTCATGTTCAAAGAAGCGCTGGCCGGAAGAGTCCGGAGCGTGCTTTGGGAGGGAGAGTAAGAGCGCAAGAGGGTTGCTGAACGAGTCGCAAAGAAGATGTCTTGAGTACGGGTAGATATGATCCCTCGCTTTAGTACAGCTTTTTGCAAGAAATTACACTTGTGTTAGAAAAAAAAAGTGGTGATGTCACACTCTGCGGACCCCTCCCCTCCCCCTCGACACCATTGGTCACACTCGGCTAACCCCCCTTCCCCCCTTAAGTGGTGACGTACTTTATGGCCGGCGCCTTATCTTGACATCGATTTTTGTTTGTCTCCGATTCTCTGTTGTACTTCGAAAACGGAAGTAAAGGTGAACGTCTGAATATGAATGTCCCCAACCTGGTGACGATTTGGAGAAGATGAGCGGTGACTCCACACTGCTCACGCATCAAGTCCTCCTCGAGAGATCGGAACTGGTCGGCAGAAATATTGACGATGCGCGGATTGATGAGTTCACAAGCAAACGGCCTTCCGCGCCCCAACATACGAACATCGACGTCCTCACGGCCGGACGACGAAAATCGCATATCTGGAACACCAACAAAATTTATTGCATTTATTATTTAATAATTATTGCCATCAAATCGAATCGTGGCGCCGACTAATATTGTAACGGTACTTCTAAGTATTGCACAATGCTTCTTTTACACGACAAATTCGACTAGAATGGTTTGTTTTAAAAATAAGAACTACATTGAACAGTGTGAGACCAAGTAGAATTTCAGACTGAAACTCCACAACAAATCTCTGCTCCTCAAAGCTAACATGCTTTTGAAGCCATCTCAGAGTAGTACACTGTCGGTCCAAAAAGTATTGTCTGATTCTGGTCGAACAAAAGGCGGTGGCCAATGAGTTTCCCCATAAGGCGCAGCCACGCCCGAAGAGAAACGGACAATACTTTTTGGACTGATAGTACAGTCGAGAGAGCGTCTTGCCAACTAATGTAACCGCCTTCTCAACGAGACAATACAAAAATGAGTTCTGAGCACTTGTGCGCCTTGTGCGAAAGTTTGCGTAGTAAGGAACCTGTCGAAATGAGGCTGGAAATACGTTAACTTATGTTAGCTTAGATGATGTGCATTGCGTCTCGCTCCGCTGGCGCTCCACTCGGCTAACAGAGCAAAGGTGGAACACACAAGGTATAATTTACATTTTCCGAAATTCGCACGCTACTTGAAATGAATTCTAGGTGAGACACAAGACAGGATGTGTGCTTCACAAGAATTTTGTCGTGCACAATACAAGACAGCGTTTGAATAGATGTTATAAGGACTACCTTGAAATATGCATACTAACCGTCAGCGCGGGTGAGCTTCACAATGCGATCACACAGCAGTTCTTGCACTGATGTTTCATTTTCTTCGCGACGTTCACCGTTTATTAGCCATGGAGTCTGGCTCAAACCTCGTTTAAGTTTTCTGTAGCGACCTGAAAAACAAGGCAAACCAAATCTTCTAAAAATAATAATAATGACAATAAAAAAAAAGACTTCTTTAAAATTTTATCTGAATAGCTCAATTATTTATCGAGTGGAGGCTGCTATACACCATGCTTTACTGATTCACTATAAATTGTCTCGGCAAAGACATTTGAAGTTCTGCATTGATTCGCGTGTACGCTGCAGATTTTGAACACCTAACAGCTTATGCAAATTTATCAAACACAGACATCTTTCCGTTGTCTAATGTCTATTCCGAATGTCTAATACGGAGAAGAGCTACCAAGTGAATCACGTAAGGAGTTACGACGCAATAAACACGTCAACTAAAGATTATTTTTGCCCTACCAACATTTACAAGCATGCTATCCCTACATTTCGGATCAGCCATACTCTTCAGTGAAATTGAAAATTTTCCACTTTTAAGTTACATTTATGTGCAATAGGTACCTGATCTAACACAAAATGAAGTTGATATTGTAAAAACTCAGAGGATAACAGTTAACTATCAGACAACTTCTCTGATCTGTACAATAAGGTTTGCTGAGAGCTCATCATTGAGTTTGATTTAGTTTTGTTTCATGAATGATTTGTGTATACATTGTATTGCTCCTCATCCTGTTCTTAAGGCCATTCATGTGAAAGAAAAAGAAGAGTGCACATTGGGAAGTTTTTCTGGGTATGCTCTTTACCTGCAACAAATACAGACGCATGTGATACAGCTACAGAAGAACAAGTAACAGTTTTCTTGGGCACTGAAGGCGGACAGGGAAAAAAGGATTTAAATTGTTCTTTTGAATATTGATTGGGTGCTATGGGTTTTCTTGGAGTATTTCCTAACCCCGGCACATTCTGTCGGGAGGGAAAATTTGTTGGATCCATCTCAGCACTGAAAAAAGATGAATAAACAATTAGAACAGGTTTTAGGATAGTTTTCAAATAAATCACCAGACATTGGATTTCTTGACAAAAATCAAAACTTACACAAGAATAACTAAGCAATTTGAGCAATAAAAAGTTCTCTGATCAAAAAAGCCATGGCTGAGAATAATTCAACACGATGATTGATAAGATGAATAATGGATACCCACAAAGCTGCTGTTTATTCAGAAATATTCTTATCTTCATATCTAATCTACAAATTATTATAGCCAAATTATTCACATCACCAGGTATTCAGACTACAGAAATTTGTACTTACAGTGGAGCACATTCTTCATTGTCATCTTCATAGTCAAAATTGACATTTATTACAAGTGGTGAATTTCCAGTAGGGTTAAACGTTTTCTTGAGAGCTGTTGATAATTTATCAGAGGCTATCATCTTGAACACTTCCTTGATAGAGACAAAGCGTGCTTCTGGCTTTCCTTCTGCAGGAAACTTCTCTGTCATGTGCAGTAACATAGAATGAGTCCTAAGTTGAAAGCTTGTAGGCAGAGACATAGCCACAGAGAAGTCTTGGCAATCATATTCTGCAATGTGCTTATCTAGAATCTGAAATCAACAATAAACTTAACATCAGAATTCCACAAGCATAAACATACCTAGTCTTGAGAGTCAAAACTTACCATTTGGACTGCAGAATCAATAGTTGAGTCTTGAAGTAAGCCAACACATGTAATGCAGGGACTCGTTTTCGAAACTTTGCAAGGCCTTTCTTCGAGCACGTCCTAGAGGGTAAACAGTAAAACTAGGCTGTAAATGACTGAAATACCTCATGTATATTAGTTAACTTGGGAGAGTGAGAGCCAAAATATTTTAAACTGTAAAAAGCATCGGTATTAACCGTCAATTATGCGAGTTAAAATCCTTCAACGGAATGAAGCGCCAGGTTCATAACCTCTAAGTGACAGGGAAATGAAGAGGTGGCTCACCTGATTAGTGCTGTCATCACAAGAACGAAAATCCTCAAACTTCTTCTTTTCCAAATAACGCAAACAACAACGATTGCAGCAGCCAATATCCTCTAAATATGACATCTTATCTTCCAACTCCTTGGGGTCCAACTGAACCGCTTCAACTGTTGTTCCATCGGTCCCAACTTCGGGTTCTGGTCGTGTTATTTGTCCTCTACGCTCACGTTCTTTCTGCCGTCTCTGAGCTCTACGTCTACGAGTGGCTTCTAACCGTCTACTTGCTTTGGTCATAATGGCTAGGAGACAATCTTATACAAAGATTTGCCGGGATCCTGTAAGGTTAGGATCCTGCAAGCGGCAGCTTTTCACCGGACAGCCGACAGCCGGACCAGCCGGACCGCCTTCGGCTCTGGCTGGCTTCGGCTGCGCTCGGATAGGATATGATTATGTACACCGGTCGGTGCGCATAGCGCAAGCGCACAGCCCGTGCACCGACCGGTGCACATAACGATAGCGCGCGAAGCGCGCACCGGTCCATGGCGCTGCGCGCCGGTGCGCGCTGCGCGCGCTATCGTTATGTGCACCGATCGGTGTACGGAAGATACTATTTATTTATGTACACCGATGAAACCAGGATAAGACCCCTGTGTACGGAAACGTATGAATCCTTATGTGCACCGAAGTAGAAGAAAGTCATTGTTTGCTTCTTCGAAAGGAGTCATTCGATTGCGTAGCGTAATGGTTAGCGCTCTAGCCTATGAAGAGAGATAATGCTGAGTTCGAGGCTGCTTGGGGGACATTTTTTTCCCCATTTTCTCGGCTTTTATTTGGTGCACGGAATCAACCAAAGAAGTATGCACACCGAAAAAACTCTGTGCACGGAATCGTCCAAAGAATTATGCACACTTGGAGAAAACTGTGCACAGATTCGTCCAAATAAATATGCACACCTGAAAAAAAAAACGGTGCACAGAAGGGTCCAAATAAATATCCACACATGAAAAACAAAAGCTGTGCACGGAATCGTCCAAATAAATATACGCACCTACAGAAGATCATTCTGGGCGCGAAGCTGC
>Ga0058701_10000598_pt1 | contig 24381 bp, 15 predicted proteins | sample AgamicOrMae_FD_97039 | JGI IMG/M metagenome (GOLD analysis project Ga0058701, IMG submission 97039) | Agave microbial communities from Guanajuato, Mexico - Or.Ma.e | ecosystem: Host-associated > Plants > Phyllosphere > Phylloplane/Leaf | place: Guanajuato, Mexico | collected 2012-06-04 | reverse complement strand
GAGGAAACAAACCAAAACAACAACAAACTCTGGGGGAAGCGACGACTTTTTTCTTCACCGGCTTTGCAATATTTGGGGGTGAAATTCTAATAAAGCCTCTCCACTTGTGCTACGCATTTGCACTCGTTGATTGTTGCAGAAACCACACAGCACGCATTCTTTTGTGCGTGTTCCTCGACACAGTTATGCCGCCAGCTTGTCTCATTGGCAGATCTGGTATCCGAACATCTAGTATCCGTTAGACAATCCTGATTATGACTATTACAGATCTCAAATCAGCGCGCCAGAAGCTCAAGGCAAATGACCCCAGCATCGGATTGCCCGGGAGGGAAGATAAGATTCGTGAGCTGGAAGATTTCCTTTTTGAAAGATTGAAAGCGAAACAATCCGTCCAAGAAAAGAGGGCCCGTAATGAAAATGCTATCAGTATCAAAGATTTGCATGACAATAAAACAGTTTTCATATGCGGAGTACCCGGTACAGGAAAAACTGCGGTCGTGCTGAATGTAGTCGAGAAACTACTGAAGAAAACCAAAGTGAAGAATACTCCTCTTTCTCGTTTCCAGTATCTATACGTGAATGCTCAACACTTATCTTCTCCGGAGAAGGTCTATTCCGAAATATTCTATCAGATAACGAACAAAAAGTGTGCCCCAGAGAAGGCACAAGATGAGTTGGAAGCGATATTCACGTCTGTCGAACTCAAGACGGAAACCTCAACCGGTAAGAAAGCTACTCGCAGGAAGACCACTTCGGATAAGAACTCCTTTTACATAATCATTATCGACGAGCTCGATCTACTCTACAGTGATAAAAGAGAGTCAGTTTTTTACAGTTTATTTGATTGGCCTACTTCTCACAAATCACGCGTGATACTCGTAACTATTGCGAATGCCATGGATCTCCCCGAACGACACATGCGTGGTCGTATTGGATCTCGACTCGGCTGGAACAAAATAGTATTTGAACCTTACACAAGTAACCATCTGGAGTCAATTTTAAGAGCTAAGCTCGGTCAGGATCTCATGAATAAGTGTTTTGAGAAGAACGCCATACTAGTTGCCACTAAAAGGATCGGAAAAACCAGTGGTGATGCCCGACGAATCATAGACACATGTTGCTTAGCCGTTGAAGAGGCAATACAAGAAGGAGCACCTAAAGTAACTAGCGCTATTGTTGATAGGGTTGGCTTTCAGAACCTAGACCGTATGAAGATCGACTATGTGCAGACTTGTCCACCACTAGAATTGATTGTGCTCAAAGCTATATTGAATGAGTCAGTGGGGCACGGAGAAGAAGGAATCTTCGCATATGGCGTTTACAAGCAAGTGGAGAACATTCTGAGACTCTCATCGCACCCATGGCTGAAGGAAAAAGTATTAGCCTATGACGAGTATCACGAACTATTGAACACATTACAAGCGGTCGGACTGATTGCCATCGATGATCAGAGGACATTGTTGCAGAAAAGACTATTTATCAAAGATACAAGCGACTCATTCAGAGATGTGATTAGAGAAGCTCGGTTAGAGATGAACTGACTGTTCAAGCACCTAACCTCTGAGTTATTCTCGAATATCTAATGAGGCAATCGGTAAATATTCTTTGAGGTAAATTCCTATGCGTTGGCAGAGACATGATCTCTGTCAAGCGTAGTTGCCAGGGAGGGAAACCATACAAACAAATGGGAGATCCAAAACTGATTAGTAGCTCCGGATCGTCCGGCCATCCTACACAATTCTCGACTGATTTGAAATCCACTTCATTGGATTCAACCAATAAACTCTTGACGTCTTCGACGAACTTTTGTCTACCATCCTGTTGTGACAGAACATTCAATCCCTCTATTCGATCAATAGGTTTTTCATGACCCAATAAGCTCATCTGATAAGCGAGGTGTTTATAGAGAGCCTTCAGATTTCTTTTCAGCTTCCCTCTGTCGTCATATATGGTGATATTTTTTATACCAAGTTGCTTGCACCAGCACAAGAGTTTCGCTATGGAGTGGAGATCTGCATTGTCGGCTTCATTAGTAAAGGCGAGGGCTATATGTTTTGGAATCCGTAATGACAAGGTTGTTTGACATGACCTGATATGGTTCGTGTGGTCAAATTCGTTCAGAAAATAATAGTAAACGTTCACAAGGATGAAAACAAGTCTATTGTATAGGAACCAGATCAAATGGGCGACTTCGAGAATCGCGCCAAGCATGGTTCAGCATCCAATGGCTTTTGTGGTATGGAAAGTTTATTCCTCCTCCTCTTCCAGACATTCACATTAATGATGAAAGGACCTATTATAATTTATCTATAAATTATTTATTTCTGTGACAAGTAATTGCATGCCTGTGAAGCTCCTACTGTCACAGCCTTTTATTCCGCAGGAGCAATTACTTGCACTTGCTTCGTTCCAGCGCAGGCACAGATCTATGAAAATCAAACCACGTGGAAATCCTGTTGTTTCATGTAAAAATTCTGTTTTGCGCTTCACCAGCTTATTATTGTAAGAGATATGGCCGGCAGTAGATTGCAAAACATAGGAACGATATACACAAGGTAAGGCAGCATGACCCGCATCTGATAATTGATCTGACATCTGATGAATATAAGTCCTCGAAAGAATTTTCACTGACTCTCGTTTTCACAGAGTAACCGGTCTGATACGGTCCGGCACCATCAAACCACCTATCTGGTATGATGTTTACAAGAAATATCCCCCTTATCTAGAGCCGAACGCCGAGAGACCCATCCCCCCACAAGATCCCGTTCCGGAGATAGTGTACGAGGAAGATTTCGATAGGGCGAAGAAGCGAAGATGACCACTCCTGCCGAGAGGCGTTTGCCTCGAGTCGTTGACATGGTTGGTGATCGCATAGGCCTAAATTACGATTTGCCACGCCGGGAGGCAACCATCTCATATGTTGGACAGCACGATAGATTGGAATTGAACAACTTGAAGTACTCAGCATACACCCTGGGTGAGTGTGAATCTGAACAGACGGCGAAGAGATATAGCGGCCCGAAGAATCCTCTTAAACTTAATGCCAAGCTAAGGAGAAAGCTCTACAAACTTTCAAAAGATGAGAAGAGCAAAATCACATACAAGGTTATGGAAAGGATTCATCTGATTTGGATTCAATATTCGAGAATGGTCTTGGCCACTCCCGGAGAGCAGTCGAACGTATTCAAGCTCGATTTGCATGGTTGTCTCATAAGTTGTACTGCTTCGAGGAACCCAACGCTCGTTGGGTCAAAAGGAATAGTCGTTCAAGAGACAAAGAATACCTTTCTCATCATATGCGATACCGACCGGATGATCACAATACCTAAGTGTGAAAGCATTTTTGAATTCAGCATTGATGGTAAGACCTTTCGAATACACGGTTGCAACTTTTTGTTCACTGTTCAAGCAAGATCAAAACTTAAGTACAAACGAAAACGCTCGACATCGAGTGTCTGAGAGGCACCTTACTTAGTCACACATTGTAGTACATAAACATTAGACCTGTAATAGGTGGGCGTAAGTTGATTTAGTTTGCTTTGGCAGCGCCGCTGACTAGTATGCCTCCAAGTATGAGTAGCCCGACATACATCTGCTGATTGAAAGCTCTCCAACATTGATCTTTGTCATCGAGGTTGATATTAGTGACTTGTCTAGCGTGATAAATTCCAGTGCTCGCGAGAGCTAGATAATATGGCCATAGCTGATCGGTTATAGCCCCAGCTGTCGCTAGACTCAAGAACATACCACTGCTCATGGTATAGAGGAAATTCTTCGTCCCTGATCCCAGGCGTAAAGCTGAAGACTTCACTCCAATAAACATATCGTCTGTTTTGTCTTGGTGAGCATAAATTGTATCATAATAAAGAGTCCAGAAAATAGCCCCTAGATAGATCGGGGCTACAATTGCAAGATCTTGTACACCCAGTGTTCCGTTAACAGCTGCATATCCCATCAGGACCCCCCAATTGAATGTCAGAGCCAGCATCACCTGGGGCCAATGGGTAAATCTCTTGAACAAGGGATACGACGCGATCATAACGCCGCTGAATAGACCTAATTTTATCACAGCAAGATTATTCAAACATAGGATATACAAACCAATTGCAGACTGTACAACCAGGTACGCCAGGCCTTCTTTGACTGATATGTCACCACACGCAATGGGTCGCAATTTGGTTCTCTCGACTAGACGATCGTATCTCCGATCTAATAGATCATTCAGAGTGCATCCCATTCCACGAGCAGCTATCGCACCAGCCGTAAATATGGCCATCGTTCTGAGATCTGGAAGAGTTGAAGTGGCCGGCGTCATGAGACTAACGGACCAAAGCGCGGGTGTGAGGGTTAGCAAAGTACCTGTAGGTTTGTCCCATCTCATGAGCTCTACAATAGATCTGAATTTAGTTCTTCCACTAGGGCTCTTAGTCGCGCTCTTGCATTTTGCTTTTTTGCAGTCTGCACCTTGATTGTCATTGTTTGGTATTGTAGAGTTTGGGGTGGAGATGAAAGCAAACGAGGTCTTTCTGAAATTTGCTCGTGTTAATTGATGATGAATGTGACCGACCTTGAGTAAATTAAGTCGGCAAAACATCATCATCCACGGGATATTAGCTTGAGGTTAAATTTGTATCGACACAAAAGAGCCGTCTCATCGATAGGAAAGCCATGCGTGAGTCACGCGTACTGGCTGCACGAGACACGCGCGTTACATTGCAAGATGATGTACGAGTGATCTCGTTCAACTAACTCGTATGAAACAGAGGCCCTCAAACTTGCTGCCAGATCAACTCCTCCCTTGGGGGCCTCATAGCTAGTTCGCAACTATACGATGACTACAGTCTACTTGTCCCTTCAGTTAGTATGAATATGGAATGATCGGCGAACTCGAATTCCGCCCCTCATTAAATCGCTCGAGTGTCTCATGGAGTGACGATAAGTAGTAAGAATCAATATCCGGTCATCGTTTCTAGGCGCCGGATTTGGGTAAGAGATACGGTGCCCCATATCAGTGGTGTATAGATCTTTGGATGTTCGGAGAGTGTTTGTTGGTACACAAGAAGAAAGGAAGCTCCAGTTTCGAAGTCAACAGGAAAACGCGAAATGACTTCAACTGGCTGGCATCAACTTTGTGATTGGCACAGTCTGCATGTGAGGTTAAAAACATCTCTAGCGTCCCACAAAGCTAGCTCAAAGTGTTTTCGACTACGGTATTATGGTACAAGCGCGAGAAGCAACCAGGTGAGCCAAGTACGAGTTGAGCAGGCTGCGTATAATTATCAAGGCAATGGATCTGGCGGTTCAGGTGCCATGATAGTAGTGTTTTTCCCCTTCACAATATCCTGAATGAGCCTCTCCGAGAATCTTCAGCAGAAGAAGTTCCCAGGGCTTACGTAAAGTGCGTTCTGGAATGCCGAAATGCTTAGACTTGTTATGCCACTTTGTTGATGACTAGATCATTGTGTCGAATCGTGTTTTCAATATAAACTTTGTCTCGCTTTACTCCTATCCTGCGGCGCAGTTCATAGTTGCAAGATGTGAAAGTTAATTTTGGCAATTTAATATATCGGCATCAGGTGTGGGTGTATCATATGAGTGGAGGAACCTGTCAGGTCCAGATGGAACTAAGCGCATGTGAAAGTGAAATCTAAAATCTCATCGCTGCCCTTCAGAAAGTGTTGCTGAGAAACTTGTCAGCCAAATGATGGGTTGATTCTTGTGATGCTTGTGCAGCCCGTCTATCGACGAAATTAATTCAGAAAACACACCACCACCAGGGGGTAAAGAGATGGTTTATCAAAGAGTTTTTTCTAACGCTTATCAAACTATGAAATCTTTTTGGCGTGAAAAGGAAGCCGACTTGGTGACACTGTTAAAAAGCCATTCTGTAGCACTCTTTCTAGCTCGCTTCCCTCTTCTTTAATTGCAACCTGATACACTCGCCACGCAGAAATCATATTCTAGAGATCGGCCACGATATCAGAGCTCATCCTACCAGCCCGAGGAGAAGCCTCATTCAGCACAGTTTAACCGATCCTCTACAGGTTGGTTATCGATGTCGCTAATTCTGTTTTTCTCCCTTTAACGATAACTAGTCAAGCTCAGGTGGATGGCAAAGCTCCCCTAGATCTTGAGGCCTCCCGCGAGATAGGAGGCGCCCTGAGATGATGTAATGATGAAGAGGTTCGTCCTTCGAGGATCACCGTCAGGAACTATGGCTGGAGGATATAAATACTCGGCCGACTTTCGCATTTCGGACGCATCAATATTGCTTCTCCTCGCAAAGAAGGATCAGAATTTTGAATCAAGTGAGTGGACTTCTGGTAATCTCATCAACGAATAATTAGTTTCTCATACTCTTCAAGACTGTATACCAAAATGCAACTCAAGGCGGTAAGTAGTCACAGCAAGTCTGGAGAACCTGTTGAAAAAAAGCAAAAACTGAATCTGAGAAGAAACTAATCGACCGGTAATAAAATTCAACCAATCAACTAGTTTATCATCTTGGGCTTAGTCGCTATCTTTGCTCTCGTATTTGTAGCCGCTCACGGCCATGGTAGTCATGGTGGCTATGGCGGCGGCTACGGAGGTGGCTACGGAGGTGGTCACCATGTCTCACACGGCTACCACGGGGGTCATCATGGCGGGCACCACATGTCGCACGGATATCACGGGGGCCACCACGGACATGGAGGCGGCTTTGGCCACGGTTATAGAGTAGCTCACTATGGTGGTGGGCGCAGACATTATGGAGGACACCGAAGCTATGGCGGTGGACACAGACATTACGGCGGACACCGTCATTATGGGGGACATGGTGGCCACAGACGCTATGCGAGCCACGGATATGGCGGCCACGGATACGGCGGCCATAGACACGGCGGCCACTATAGAAGCTACGGTCACGGCCACGGTCACAGCTATGGGCATGGGCATGGGCATGGGCACGGATACCATGGTTGAAAGTAATTATCATTACCACTAGACACCAAAGTAATCTGTGTGCATGATGATTGTTGATAGGTGAACAACTCGGACATATCCAAAGGTGTTTTGGTGCTTTTTGCCAAGACATGGAGCCATATTCGAGCACTTTCGTTCGTATTGACGAGAGTGGAGTTCATGGGGGAGAGCAGGCTGGTTTTGTTAAACAAATCCTGCAGCACTCGACAAATCCAGAGAAAAGGTTGCCATCAGATTGAGGCGATGGAAGAAAGTCTTTGTCGTTTACAAGTAATGGCTTCATTGAGCATTAAACAACTGAATCATATTCATTCTGTTTTGACTTCCATCTAAGCAGAGCTTACTGCGACTGCAGCACTCCGACTCGGCAATGAGCTAGGAGTATATGTTTTTTTCAGGAGTATTCCTATTCCAATCGTCATCTATGCTACAATGATAGCGAAGCAAAGATAATCGGAATTCTTTGAAATCAGAGTAGCTCCTAATCACATTTTGCACTCTGAAGACTATCTATCAATCCCATGAATCAATATCTAAGCCAGACCTTTGAAATAATCTCCACTACTAGACAGCCCAGCAACTATGCCGAGACAGAACTTTCGCGCCGGATAACTACATGTTCCGCCCAAGTATCTCGATGGGGATGATAGCCGTGCACTACCAGACGTCCTATCTAGATTCAATCCTTTCTTCTGAGCCGGAATTTTCCGCTTGTTCTCCATGTAGTACATCGAAATCGACAGGGGTTTTGCGATCCATCTCGCGATGGGTACATGTTGCACAAGACAACATATCAACGGCGACAGGTGGTTTTTGGCCCAGCGTAAGCGGAGGACGGTGCAAACATAGCATCGTGTAAGAACAGCATCTGATCGTCGAGCAACAGGAGAGAACAAAGATTTCTTTTTTCCACAGCAAGAAACGCCCGTCCGAGTCCTATGATACTTGAGCGTGAGGAGCTGGCTGGCATTGCTTGCCAGATGGCACCGTTTAGCTAGTTGTATCGCAAGATTGACTATTGTTCGGGCCACTAAATGCCAAGGATCGCTATTGACGGGCAACTTTGAGGTTTCTGACGAACGCCATAGAGTGATATGACTCTGTGAAGCGATCAATTAGCTACATGAAAACTCATCGATGGGCCAAGCTTCACTTCTGTACTTCAGCAGTTGACTGAATGTGAAGTGGGAATAAATCTTGTAGCTAGATTTGAAAAATGATCGGTGCCATTTCTGAGACTGGCTGAAGATACAGAAAAAGATACTCCATCTAGATACACCTCATGCTCGTCCATGATTTTTGGCTCAGCTGCCTCAGAAGCTGCGTTCAGTTATGTTGTTACCTGGAGGCTATTAGGTGATGAAAAGTTCTCTATACGTGTTTCTGGGTCCTTGAAACAGAGTCTCCGGAAATATTTGAGCTAGGGATGAACCGGTTCGCTTCATGATGGTCTGCTTTCTATGCCAGCAGTTACAAACTTGGTGCAACGACTTCTCTTTGATTCCACATTCCAGGTGTCTCGGAGACAACATTTTAGGTAAGCCAAGTGATGGCACCTGTGCTAAGAGAAATTGAGCATCTTTTGAAGTGATCTGACTACAACAGATGTTAAAGCCGAGAACCCATGTAGCACAGAGGCAGCCTTGAATGTAGAAAACAGTCTAGCATTGAGCATTCTACTCATCTCCACAGTGTTCGAGCACGAAACATGTTAATAATTTGTGCTCAAAATATTTCTATTCGATTTCATCAAACTCAACCTTTTCGATGTGTCTCAACTTGGACCGATTCGAGTCGAGCTCGTTGCTGCTCGTCATACGCCACATACCAAGACCAAAAGTCCGGCCGGATCCCGAGCTAAAATACACGTCCGAGGGCGGAGTATAGTGTACCGCAGTCCTCGCGGATGGTTGACTCTCTAGATTGACAGATGGCACCATTTGATTCAACTCAAGATGAACCTTACCGGTTCAATCGATGGAACGCCAACCGTCAGGTCAAAATGGCGAATCTTCGGGGTTGAAACTCCCATTTCGCAGACTCCTTTTTGGCGACCATTTGGCTGGATTACAGTTGCTGGCCTTCAGGTAGATGAAACTGCTCGTTTTCTGGGAACCAAGCGATCAGATTTCAAGGAGAAGCTGTAATTGGTCGGTTTCAAGCCCAGTCAATGCGTTTCCAGGTGAAGCTCCGACGACAATGAATGCGAAGTAATTTTGCCCAGCATTGGCCCGAACATCATGACCAGCCCTGCCCGTGCTCCTGTGCATTGCCGCCGTGGTCTTGTCGCTCGTCTTTCCATAAGTGAGGCTTTTGGGCCCTCCTTTTGCAGCAAGAGTGGCTTCCTGGTTGGCGAGCAGACCCAACAAGAAGCCCCTAAGAGACGTCAGCCAAGCGAGAGAGACTTTCACGAGAGACTTCGAGACAGAAAGTGGGCGCAATCGAGTAATTGCGACTCCCGAGCAACGCCCATCGTTTCCCGTTCGCACCTGTGCGTTTGTTTTGCAAATCTACCAAGCTCTTCAATGTGTCTCTGTCAACTTTTTGTGCCTGCGAAACCATCTAAAGCCCAGCACGAGCAAAAGCGATACAAAAAAGCCCCTCACCGAGCTGCTATTTACCATCCGAGTTAGCCTGAATGCAGTGGGCCCGCCGCATTCAGCCCATCCTAAGGGCAGAGACGCCCTATCAATCATGAATTCGGTGAAGCCAACACGCTGGCTGTGTCGGCCAAGCTGGCAGGCAACCTCACAGCTTGGCCAGCTCAAAGCTTGGCCAGCTTGGCCGACACGAGCGAAAAGTGGACTTATTTTGCCTCCCGTTCGATTAATTGACTTCACTCTCAGACTTCGAAAGCCGCACACACTTGACGGGCGGCCCATTGGAAAGTCTCGCCAGTGGATAGCTCGTGATAGCAGCTGAAGAGAAACATTCAATCTACAACAACAAGTCTCTCGCTCGAAAGGCGACCATTAGGATTAAAGTTCGTAGAATACTGCCAAAAGAGCATTCCTAAACGAGATAACCGCAAGCGCCAAGATAGCTATGGTGTGGTGAACTGTGAGCTTTTGGCCAGCAAGTTGGGCGGAATTTTCTGCAGAAATGTAAATGTGTAGCCAAACCTGAAGACATGCTGGCTGGTTTCTGGGCTGTCGTTTAACGAGCGCCAACACTGACTGGCCGACAGCATGGGGCTCTGATTGGGGCATATCTCTCGGTCAACCTTGCATGGTTTTCAATCACGTTCAATGATTGGAATTCATTTATCGTTTATTCCACTAGAGCGCCCGCATTTCTCCACCATAGAACCATGCTCACTGTTTGCACAGTACTGGCTCCTTTCGGCTGACTGACTCGTCTGAGGCAAATTAAACGAAGTGAACAACATGCGGGCCAGTTTCTGGGACTATCCCTACTCACAACTCAGTTCATGGTCGAAACTGAGCTAAGCTTGGCATTGTGTTGTGCGGGCTTGTGAAGTGGCCTCTTGAGCGAGGCCTAAGCTGTGGCGGCGGCTATTCTCGCGCCCAGGCACAGTCCCGTTAGCTGAACGCGAGTGAAAACCATGGTCACTGTTTGGTGACCATGGCTGCGTGATCGAGTGAAAGAGGCGAGCGGAAGTTGCACTGGTTAGACCCTTAGAGCCTTCAACTCAAGAGGCGCTGGTAATTAAATTGTTACAACCTCGAGAGGCGGCTCAGACTCCTTGGTGATGGTCTTTTTATGCTTTCGCTGACGAATCGAGCGCCGACAGACAGACAAGCAGTACTTGTCTATTGGCGGAGCTGCATCCGGCTCGTCTCGACTGGCAGCGGGGAGAAGAGTTGGCGGTAATTTGACTAGCCTTTTACTTGGTAAAAAATTTAGATCACTGGCCTCGTTTTTTGCTCGTCTGCAGTGTCGCCTCCGCCCTCTTGGGACGTTGTTGCGCCGCATCCGCCCAGCTTAAGTGCGGATGCGGCCACAAGACAATGGTGAGCAATGATTGGCAGCCGCAACGGCCTCAAAGGAGTACGATTGTCAGAGACAAGGCTCGGTCGCTCATTATGTGCAAAGCATCGAATTGGCGCCATCTCATTAATTGCGCTTTGCTTATCTAATTGAGTCATCAGGCTCGCCTGTGTGTGCATGACTGTGTCTGGGAGTGTGTGAGTAATGCTCGTAGTTTGCGGGGAGGCGAAGTGTTAAAAAGTAGAGATATTGCGCAAGTGCAAGTCAGGTCGAAAAATTGAGGAAGTTGCGCATGAATGTATTTGGCCCTCCAGCTTCTCAGTGAGCTGCCTCGCTCGGCCCAACACACAAGCGAGCTCGCCACAGCGCACACTTGAGCATAGTGGATGGTGGTGCATAGAGCACGCGACACACACACACAAGCTTGTTGAAACGCCACCCAACTCGCCCCCCAGGCCTCCAGATTCGCCTGCCAATCAAAGTGAGCCGCAATCAACTGGGCCACCCAATCTCGTGGCCGCTAGAACAGTGAGCTGGCAGGCTGGCAAGACATGAGGAAGAGAGAGAGAGAAGAGAAATGTGAAAAATTAGCTCGAAATGAGAAACCAGAACAAGAAGATACAAATCGTCTGGAGCAGACCATTGGTCTGGCCCAACCGACGACAATAGATTGAGCGCAAGGAATAGATATTAGAGATTAGAACTTAGTGAGAATTTGATAAGCCAAGCGGAAGTGGGTCTACAAGAGACAACAAGGCATAGGGAAAAGGGGAAACATTTGAAGGATAACCGCAGATTTGATCATTCGATTTAGCCTGATTTAGTTTGATTTAATTCAACTCGATTCAATCAAATCCAGTTCTAACCAATCACTCTTGACAATGTCCAGCTCAATATCGAACAGCAAACTTCACTGTTGTTTGGTGGTGCTCATTTTGTTCATCCTAATCTTCCTCTCAATTCCCCTGCTGCTCATCAACATTTCCAATCGTCGTTACGAAGAATTGCTCTACCAGCGCACCTACAACTGTTCACAGTACGCCAACAGGACCACAAACGACGGCAATCCAGGTGAGTGTTTATGTTTGCTTGGCGCCCAAACGAGTGGGCCCAATCAAGAGGGGTCAGCGCAACACGAGTGGGTGCAGGGCATTCAATCTGGCCCCTCTGCTGTCGTGCGAGTCCAGCCCCACGGGGCGCCCCTTAGCTCTGCTGGCCCGTTTTCCTGTGCACAATTCGAGGGGAGAGCTGCACGCGTCTAGCGCCACGGATGAGCCTTTTCACTCTCGAGAGCTAGTTACAAACGCCACTTAAGTATACCATGGACATACTCTGGCCGGTCTTTGGCCAGCCAGCGTTCAGATACAGAGAAAGAGAAATGGCACACAGTTGGTGGTGGTGCTGAGCGGGCAAAAATGAACTCTCCACTGAGGCCAAGAGCGCGCCCACAACTCGGGCCCAAGCACGTGCCATGCGACGTCGACGACCCCAAAAGTGGCCCACTGGCCACCGGCAAGCAGCGCAAAGTCGGACCCCAAGCGAGTCTTGTCGTGCCTCCAACGGCCGACAGACAGATGACCCCGCGGGCCGCGCACCGGTTGCACTGGTGGCGCCGAGGCAAAGCTAGAGATTGCGAGCGCTCAGCTGTCGAGGCGGCCAGCTAGCAGCCTGGCTGCTCGCCTGCTAGGCTCATGAAACACATGCAGCACCACGAGGCAAATTTGCGCCCTAATTGCTTTGGCTTCAAACTTGTAATGACGCAAATTGGTCGGCCGGAAGTGGGCGCGCGCCTCCAAGCGAAATCGGTGCGCCCATTGACTGGCTGGCTGACTGACTAACTGGTGGCGGCGGCTCACAAGCTGTTGGACGAATGCGGCGAGTGGGGCTCCTTGCGAGAGCTCTGCTGGGGCCTCAACAGAGTCGCTTGTGGGAAGAGAATGCGCGTTGAAGCCGTATAAGCAAATGGAATGCTGGCCTGGCGGGGCCACTTGCGGTTTGCGGTGGCGCCCAGTCGGCCCAGTTGGAGTGGAGGCGCGAGTGGCGCTGGCGGAAGAGGAAGAGGAAGTGGAAGTGAAAGTTGGAGAGCGAGCGAGTGCCTCCAGTTGGCCAGGCAGAGAGCCGCTGATGGTGGCAAGTCGGTGGTTGGTGTTTTTGTTTTTGCCCACCCAAAGTTAAAGCCACGGGCAGAGATTCACTCGGCGGCCGCCTAGTGCTGTTCGAGTGGCTTGCGATGATTATGATTGGGGGCCGCATAGAGACGCGCCGGCTCAGTGCGCCGAAAGCGGGCACTCCAATTGATCGGGCCAGTTGCAAGCTTGCCAGCTCGCCAGCTCGCCAACCGCACGCCACACGCCCCGCATCAAACAAGCCGACGGGATGCCGGCCGCAAAGCTAGCTCGGCGGAGGATCAAATTGCCTCTTTGTTTATGTGCAGGCTGCCTGCCAGATTTGGCAAACCGAAGCCCGGGCTCATCATTCAACCCTCTGGCCCGGTTCACCATTGCGCCCTATTGCTCGTCCAGCGACTTGCCCTTTTCAAGTCTGCCCCCTTTCCTCGTCCGCTCGCTCCAGGCCGATTCATCACAAACCCCTCCAATCACTTGCGGCCCCACGCAAGCTCTGCCTCCGCTCCTCCTTTGCCCTTTAACTCCTCGCCCAGCCTCCCTCGCTGCCTCGTTCCGGAGCAAAAACGGGGGCCAAACCCAACCGGAAGTGCTAAAACCCTTATCAGCTTTTGCACGGGTGTGCAAATCCTTGAGCGTCATAGTGTCTGCTGGCTTGCTCGCTTGCTGTCTGGCTGGCAGACAACTGGCACCACTAGGCCCACTTCGTTCAAGTGGCCGACTTCCGAGACTGTCCCAAGGCTGTCTAGTTAGCTGGTAGCCAACTGCTCAAGTCGGAACTTTCTCTCTGCCGCTTGCTCTTCCTGCACACACAATGTCGTCAATTTTCCAATTTCCTCAAGTCCTCGGCCAATTCGTCACACAGCAGCACACTGTCCACTAACCTTAGGTCCAAAATCCTCCAATGGCACCAAAACCAACTCCAATGTCAAAAACAAAACAAACCAACTCGGCTCAAAATCGATGGGATGAAATATATCAAACACCACTCTCTTGACACTGGCACCAAATGAACCATGACCATTGCCATCTCTGCGGGACACAATTGGCAACCCTTTGGCTTGCCATTGGTGCAATTGTGTTAATAAACGAAAAGTTCAATGCTCTTTGGGCTCCTTCCCATGCAGCTCGTGTCCGGACATCTGTGTGGAACAGTGGCAGATATGCGACGGAAACGCCGATTGTCCAGACCGATCGGACGAGAGTTCATGCCGTAAGTAATCTCTGGGCGACCCTTTCGGCAGCAGCATCAGCCAATCGTCGGCCGCTTCAGCCACTTGAGCCTCTTGATACGAAGACACTCGCTTAATCTGATCCAGAGTTCACTCTGTGGTTCTTTGCGGTATCTCTCTTGCTGTGACCCCTTAACTCGATCAAAAGTTGGCAGAGATTAATTATGATGCCCAAAATTGCTTACTCACCACTAACTTCCGCCCCGGCACTCACGCCCCGATGGCGCCCACTTGATCACAGACGACAGCAATGGTGCAATGGACGCCATGTTCAGGCGCATTGTTGACAGCACGTTCCAAATGAACAAGGTCAAGATATCGTCCCTTTCCGCTTCGGGAGGCAACTATTCGGCCTCGGCGGCGGCTGCAACAAGCACCGTTAGCAATAGCTCGTGGCCCTCGGCCAAGCCAGAGAGTTGCAAGATGGAGATGTTCATTTCAGAAAAGTGTCCATGCAATTTGACGGAAATCAATGTGGTCATATGTGAGAACCAAAATTTGAAACAAATTCCCAAAAATCTACTCCCAACTGTCTATAAAATTAGGATGAGCGACAACAAATTGACCAATATTGACCGAGTTGATTGGCCAAGGTCGTTGAGTTCACTTGTGTTGGTCAATAATCAAATCACTCATCTACGTCGGGGAGCCTTTAGGACGGCGCCATCATTGGCAAAACTCTACCTTAGCCACAATAATATAACCTACATTGATGAGGAGGCTTTCATGAATTTGAGCAATCTGAACACCCTACTGATGGAAAGTAATCTATTAACTACTTTTGATACGCGCATTCTCGTTCACACGCCAAAGATATTCAAAATTCATCTTAGTGATAATCTAATTGAGCTTCCTGAGGAGACAAACTTTAGCCAAGGCAAAGATATCAAAGAGCTCCTATTGGATCATAACAGAATCAGCATCATAAGAGCTCATTATTTTTCCAACATGACTCGTTTAATTTGGCTCTCATTGACGCACAATCAAATAAGTCACATTGAGGACAGTTCGTTTGATTGGAATTATGATTTGCAAGAGTTGAATTTGTCTTGTAACAAGATCAAAAGTATTAATAGGTTACTATTTTCTCGTCGCTTAAACATTCAACGTTTGTATCTAAGTGGCAACGATTTGGAAACATTGCCAGTGGACGCTTTTGATGAGATTACCGAATTGAAATCGCTCGATTTAAGTATGATAGAATTTGACAATTTGAATAGACGCACTTTTTCTAAATTGAAACAATTGGAGTTTATATATTTCGCCAAATTCAGATATTGCCACTATGCCAATCATGTACGCGTTTGTCGGCCCGGCTCAGATGGTCTCTCATCAGTAGAAGAGTTGTTAATATTTCCCGTACTCAAGTATGCCGTTTGGATAGTGGCCCTATTCTGTGGCCTGGGCAATGTGTTTGTCTTTGTATGGCGTTCCATATCGCCATACGAAGATAAAGCTCTGTCGTTTTATGTGAAGAATCTATCAATTGCCGACCTGCTGATGGGAGTGTACTTGAGCATCATTGGCTATTATGATTGGAAATTTCAGCACCACTTTGGTAGCTATGCCGTCGAGTGGATGTCTTCTTGGGGCTGCGCTGCCATTGGATTCTTGGCCATTCTGTCATCCGAACTGAGTGTATTCATATTGACTATAATCACGGTGGAACGCTACAGGTCAATCATCTCAATTAGGGGCTTTGCTGATGAGACGCAAAGAAGACGAGCTCGCCTGTCGGTCAGTCTGGCTTGGATTATATCCATCCTGATTGCATCCTACTTGCCAATTCAATGGCTAATCAGGCAACCAGATTATTATGCAACCAATGGTCTTTGTTTGCCGCTGAACATCAATCAACCAAACACTCGCGGTTGGGAGTACTCGGCCTTCATTTATTTGGGAATCAATCTATCTGCCGTTATAATAATGATGGCTCTCTATGCTCACATGTACACCATGATCATGAATAGCCACAAGAAGGCCAAGCCCTTCCTGTTCAAGACGGAAAAACGCGAGGATGCCATCCTAGCCATTAGGTTCTTTTTTATTGTTGTCACCAATTGCATTTGCTGGATTCCCATTGTGGTCATCAAAGTGTTGGCCTGGTTTGACGTTAATATCTCGGCAACAATCACCGGCTGGTTGGTTGTGTTCATAATACCTGTAAATAGTGCACTAAATCCGCTCGTCTACACACTGGCCGCTCCAACATCCTTGCGGGCAGTGGTCTGTCGCTTGTTCCAGCGGCTTTGCTGCCGCTTCGATCGGCTCCTCTGGCCAATCTCGGTGGACAAATACCATCAACAAAACCAACATAGACACCATGGTAGCAATGGATCGGCCCTGAACAGTAGCGGCTACTCGTCGACCACAAACAACTCGTGCGACAGTCAAGCATCGTCAATTTTGGGCAGAAGAAGACGAAAAACGGGCTCCAGTTCCATAACAACTTGCGACACTTTCGACACCTCACTAATAAGCCACTCAAAGGCTAGCGTTGAGTCTGCCTTGATGGGCCACGATTCGGCCACCAATCATCCGCTCATCACAACACGAGCCAATACAACCTCCTCGAGCAACGATCTCAACTCGCCCAAGGATGACTCATTTCAGATCGCCTTCGAGCGCAGCAACAGTCTTCAGGTGTCCTCCTCGGGTGCTCGTGGCAGTCTCAACGAGCAGATGATACTTCCAAGTCGGACCATAGGATACCAAAAACTCCAACAAGCCCAAACAACTGTCCTCATCATGACCGAGACGGAAGATGGACGAGAAAGTGGCCAGGAAGAAAATGGACTCATTCCGATGAAGGCCCAGGTTGACTTGCAGCATAATACCAAGCTGGCCGACGTTCGGGAGGCAAATAGGCGAATGTCAAGCTCTACTTTGGGCTCGAGAAAGTCACTCGAGTCTGGAGGCATGAGGAATCAGCTGGGTGGCTGGGTTTCTCATCGGTCATCGAGACTGTCGAGCATATTTGGCGGAATGCAATTGTACGAGGAGGGTCCCCTGAGCGAGCAGTCAACTCAGGCTGAGGACCAAGAGCAAACCGATGGGCCAGTGTTGGAGTCTCGATCAGAGCACGACACAGGCGGAAGCAACGCCGGAAGTAATTTGAGCTGCCTCCTTCCCACACTGACAAACGCAAATGATGCTCACTCGCAAGACTTAGGCAAGATTAATAATATTAACAAAAGTAAGAAAAATAGTACCAACCATATCAAAGGGTCAGAATCAGGTGATAACGAAATATCGATCAACGATATCAGAGAATTCAGTCAGAGGCAACAAAAAGTACCCGGCTCAACTTTCTCAAATCTTTCCAACAAAGAACGAGAGTCAAGAGGACGAGCCTATGGGAGTATAGGAGGCCTACTCGTCAATGAACAAGTAGTCGTAAGGCCGAAGCAAACTGCAGACTTGTCGCAAAGATACTCACTGATACTCACTACAAGTGATAAACCACTTGTAGAGGGTCCTCATCAGTCCACGAGCGAGGCAGCAATCAACTTTCTCGAAACTGACAACCCTAGACTGTTACAGATAACTGGTGATCAAAGACTCATAATCCTGCCCTCAAAGAGCGAGCAGCTGGCCGGCTTGACAAATGGGCGAAATGAGAACATTCTAGAACCAACCTTGGCCCAACAGGCCACATCGACAACAGTAGTGACCCCTATCCAACTTCCTGCCACTCGAGCACCAAGTCCGGCTCAAATCTGCACCTTCGACATAAAGGACTCGAGCAGAAGGCCGCCGAAGAGGCAAACTCGTATCTCTTTTAGTTAGAAAATGCAGATGCAAAAGTGTCCGATTTGGATTGATTCGAACAGATTCCAGTCAGGGCGCGATTGGTTTTGCAATTTGTTGAGGGTGACATAATCTCTCACTCGAAACTATGTAATGAGATCTCTCAATTTTGTTCCCGATAATGTTCCCTAACGAGCGCAAATCATGGCATCTAATAGTGGTGGAAGCTTTGAAATCAAGGCTCTGAAGTTGGCCAAAATCAAGAGAAAAATGTAGGCACCTAAATAAGCACAAAACAGAGAAACTGAACAAAGAATAAATCCTAGGGAATGGCTAGTCAGCTCAAAGGCATAGCAATTGTTGAGATGAAAATGAAGGAAGATTCTTGTTTATCTTTGCAGGGGTTTGCAAAAAGTGACCAGTCCCATTGAGCAGTTGACGACAAACTCAGTCAATAATGATGTGCCTTTCCCTTCTTGTCAACGGAGATTCGTCTTCGTTTGTTGTCGAACAAAGCGGACTTCCACTCTTCTATTGAGGCAGAGCTCTTCTCAAGAGAGCTCCGATTTGTATGCCGGTTCAATAGGCATCAGAGACATGGGATGAGACTAGGGCCAGAGAGTCCATTGATTTCAGGATAGGCAGCAATAGAGATAGAAAGCTGGAGACAGAGACAGAAGATGTGCTTTGTTGTTCGTTGTTAGACAAGAGTCTTCTTCCTGGACGAATTTAAAGTCGAGTGAAATCTTCCAGCTGACAGAACGCAAGCTAGTTGTTTAGATGCTCGTTGCCTCGAGCCGAGGCAAAAGGTACACCGAAAGAGCACTTGTCTCATGGAGTGACAAGTGTTTCAGGATGATTAGTCCTATCGTGGTAGATGTGGATCGCTTGAGGTAGTGGATGATGAAGATGCACTGAAGTCCAACAGTGTTGGTCTAGTATTGTGTTGGAGAAGCGGCTTCAAGAATAGCACAGAATCTGCGCTTCTATGGGCGGCTTTTGTGATCTCCTTTCTTGGTTGGGCCAGTAAAAGTGGTCCCGGCACTACAAGTTTATCTTGAACAAACTCGGTGACAAAATGTCATAGGCTGCTTCCTTTGGCTAAAGCTCGCAGCACTGGCTGCTTGTTTCGGCCAGTCAACTGGTTGAACATCAATGACAAGAACCAATGAAGAAAAAAATACATTTTAAATCGAAAGTAAAGAGAAATGGACGATTTCTTGCAGCTTGCATTGGCCAACTGGGAATAGAGTTTGTTATGATTGAAAGCTCCAATGAATGAACTGCAGCTCGACAGAAGTCGAGCGCCGATTGCTTCCTGATGTTGCAAGGCGGCTTGAAACTTTTGGCCAGCTTTCGGTTTCTCGCCGTCTCTTGTTTGTTGATTTTCTCATCTCATTAGTCGACGAGAGCTCCTTCGAAGTAGATGCGCGCTGGAGGTTGATCCGAAGAACCAAAACGAGCAACAACAGTGATTAATGATTATCAAGAGAGGTTCAGGGGTTCATGATGAGAGAAAACCAAGTTCCAGGCAAGATATTGAAAGCGAACAGCAAGGTGATCGAAAGATGGCGAGACAAGATAGATTGATGACCAGCATGGGCGCCGATAATTTTCAATTCAAGTCAATCAAATTTCTAACTCTATTGATGATCCTCATTCTCAAGGCAAAAAGCCCCAGAGCAAACACTACAAGTGTCACCACAAGTGCATCAGTTGAATTCTTGAACAGCAGCACAAGCAATCCAATCAATGGTACAAAACTCGCCAATGAAGATGCCAGTAAGTTTGGTCTGCGTCTCTTGTCCAACTTGACCAATTCAACAAGAGGCCGCTCGAAACTTTTGGCTCGAGCAATCCAACATCTGAACGCTACCTCCTTTCGCGGCCAACTGTTTGCCCCCACAAATTTGTCACACTTTTTGGCGCAAAATGCCACTCTGAATCCACAAACACAACGAGACAAGCAAACGGGAAACCAGGAAAACTTTCGCGACTATGACACGACGAGCATCGGCCAACACACCAAAGCGAGGCCCAACTTTACTCTCGATAATTGGGCCAAATTGATACAACTCAAGCACGCACTTGCAATCCCAAGCTTCCCTTCAATCCTGGGCAGCAGCAACAGTTCGTTGCGACCAACAGTCCATTCTAGCAGACTACCAACTCATGGAGCCAGCCAAGTTATAGCTCTCAATTCGAGCAAGACAGCTGGTAAACTTTTGCTCCCCTTCCCAAACAAGACTCCGCTTGATCCTGGCTCTCTGGGCCGAGGGTCGCAGCCTCCAAATGGGACCTCAGCCAAGCCGAGCAGCAATCCGCAATTTCTATCCTACTTCCAGCCGGTTGGTGACAGTGCACCGCAAGAATCACTCTCGATTGGAGTGCTGGTCAAACCAAACAGAACCAGGTCTACGGTTGTGAGCCACCAATTGGAGGCGCCTCTTCCGGACTTCAGACTGTCCCCAATGCCATTCTTGGAGCCCCTTCCGTTCGTGAGTAGTGTTAATAATACTCGCACAATGTTGGAATCAAACATCAGAGGGAAACAAAAGAAGATGGGCGCCGACCACTGGCCGCTCGACCAGTGGCAAGCCTCCAACGACATAGAGCAGGTGATACACGTTCACAGTTCATCGGGCGATGGAGTGTCTGCAAAAGAGCAGCTCGAGCGGGCACTCAATAAGCATTCTCACGCTTCGGGACACCATGAGACTGGAGCTGGGGGAGAACATTTGAAAGGCTACGAGTTGAAGGGCCATAAGGCGAGCCAAAAGGGAGGCGAGCAGCGTGAACAGACTGAAGCAAACAAGAAAGCGGAGCAGGAGGCTAAGAGGCTTATTGATATGGGCCACAATAAGCATGGTTGGAAGAATGTCTACCACAAGGAGGAGTACGCTCAGCATTTGAAGTATCATGACATATTTCACGACAAAGATTGGCTCGAGAAGCATGGAAAGCAGGAGTCACAAAAGCAGTCGGAGAATGGACAGAAGTACAATCAATCCAATCAGGCAAATTATCTCGACAAAAATAACCATGGAACCAAGTGGGATTATGTGCGAGGGGCCAACTGGAGACGAGCAGAGCATGATGATGGCGCCTCGGACGAGAGTTCGGCTGACGATTATGATGACGAGGTGGCAATCAGAGCACCTGAGCAAGCGAAAGATGTCAAGAAGGAGCAGTCTGTGCCCAAAATGAAACCTTCTTCCAGTAACGTGTTGAATAGGCGCCCGAAAGAGGACGAGCACGAGCACCAGCCGGACACACACGACTATGGTGAAGCTCGTGAGTCTAATGACGACGATGCAATCATCGAAGAAATGAAGGCTCGTCTCGACGACCTCAGCAGGGAGAATGGTGCAAATTTGTCCAACACTTATGGCAGAGAAAAGAAGAAAGATCGAACGGAAAATGCTCCCAAGATGAGGCAGTCTAGCTCAAACAAGTCGGCCAAGACTCACGGGGGTACCTATGATAGCGCAAGAACTACGGGCAATCTGCAGTCGAGCTCAATGCTCGACAACCGGTTCGACCGTGTTCCAGACTACGAACAACGAGAGCCTTCCACTAACCAGAATGAGGCCCACGGTGCTTCAGGTGAGGACAATGACTCAGATAATGCACCGGACGAGTTCAATTTGACGCCAAGGGCGAAGAATTTGGTCAATATCAAGCAAGAGGTGTACAATTTGGAGAATAAAACCGAGCAGGCCGACCGTAAGGATTCAATGGGCGAGGGTGACAAACAGAGGAACGAACTGAGACTGAAGCTGGAATTGGATTTGGGCAAGTCTGTGAACACTGACCAAGGCCCAAACGACCCAAACAAGAAGCTGACACGAAGCTACACACTCTCGAAAGTAGCCCCAATTGATGGCACCGCAAAAGAGTATCGAGACAACAGTCTGACTGGCCACTTTACCAACAGTCTTGGTGAGCCCATCGGTGAAAAGGGAGCGCATTGGAAGAAAAAAGAGGTTCAAAGCAACAGCTTATCCTCGCCCAAACAAGGCAGCAATGGAGGCCAACCCAAAGAGTTGCTGTCCATTTACCGTGAGCCAAAGCAGCAGCAAAACCAAAACGGAAGCTCGAACCAAATACCTCCGGATGGACCAACTTTTCCCGCACACTTCAACCTTTACAATAATTTTATGCCGGCAGGAAAGGGCCCACCAATGATGGAGGATTCTGGGCACGAGGTGGAAGATCTGACTGTTGAGACAGGGCCAAACTCGTTCATGGGTGGGCCTGCTGGTGAGCCAAACTATTTGAATGCTCACGAGATGTTAACTATTGCAGGGAAACTGCCAGCACCACATCATATGGACTCATTCTCTTTCATGGGGACAAGCCAGAGTCTAGTTCCAAAGAAGCATGAGGAGAAGGCGAGGGACTACATGATATTGCTGGGCTCATCATCGGAGCCAAGCACTGCATCGGAGCTATCAGAGAGCCAAGAGATGAGCGGCATGAATGGGTTTGGGTTTGGCTCAGATTTCCCTGATGACCAATCTGTTGCAGCATCAATGACGGAGAGTAAGAGCAAAAGTCCAGCGGGTGCAGACTTTGCATATGATTACTGGGATCCTAGTCCAGTAAGAAGGCCCAACCCGCTTGACCCGGGCTACCACGAGGCAGTCGCACCAAGACAAGTCGTGTATCGACCACCCATCGGGCTGGACACTGGGCCTAATGCAAACGAAGATCTGGCTAGACCGACGGAGGGCTCATTCACGAGCATGGACAGTTCAAGTCCATTTAACATGATGACACACCAGTCAATAAATCAGATGGGCGAGCTTGATAGTCATGGTACTGTATTGAACTCGCAGCAGGCGGATTCTATTATGAAAGGCTTCCAGGCAAACCGCCAGCAGACAACGTCGGGCAAAAAATTGCTCCCAGGCCAAGTGGAAATAAGTCCAGCTCAGAGACAGGCATTGCTAAGGCCGGCCATTGTCTCGCCATTTAGATCGCCCTTCTCGCTGCCAAACATCCTGAGCTATGCCAACAACCTTCTAGCCACTCACCATCAGCAACTCAACGGTGGACAGTTGGTGTCATTCGCACGTTTGCTCAGATTTCCCAAGATGCCTGAAAGCCCCACAGGATATCAGCAGGCTGGCTCGAGTGTCAATCAGCAGCAAGTTAAGGCCAGCGCCAATCAGCAACCGGTCAATAATTGGTCATCCACTAACCAGCAGCAACAGCAGCAGCAGCAACAACAACAACAAGAGCGTCTAGCTCTGCAATTGAGAGAAGCAATGCAGGCCGTCAACAAACATCTTCATGCTTCCTCGCCCACTCCAATGGCGAGCCCTTTTGTTGGAGAGATCGACCATCCCATTCAACAGGAATCGCATTTTCATTTTCCCGGCCAGCCCAGTGATTTGCTGCCAACAGAACTTATGATGGGCGGCGATAGTCTAGAGATGTCCGGCTCCAAGATTAGCCATCACTTCGCCGAACCTCAGAGATTGGTCAAGCAAAGCAACAAGAAAAAGTACCCTGAAAAGCAAATCGAAAGATACAAAGCTGGAACTTTATCGAAGCACCACAAGAATCATTACAAACCTATGGGTGACAAGCATGAGAAAATAGGAAAGAACCTCCACGGGTCGAGCGGAACAGTGGTGCCTTTCCGTGAGATTAAGTCGAACAGGAATAGATACACGAGCACCAATCAGTTCAACTCTCCCACTGATCTAGGGGGCGGCTTTGACCAGAGGCTAGCTCAGGTCGCGCCAAGGAGGAAACAACTTAATTCAGGCCAACATGCAAATAGGAACTATGGGATCCTAACAGGATCCCCTAGTTTCACCAAACCCGTACTGTTGTCGCCGGAAAGCAACGGCTGGAAGTTCGCGGGTACGGATCATCTCTTGGGCAATAACCTGCATCTTCGCCCCTCTGGGACTCAACACTCGAACACCGCAGCCAAGCTGAAGCGAGAAATATCGAGCCCGACGGTAGCAAATAACAAGCAATCACCGCAAAGTCAGAACCTAGGCCAAAGGTTGCTTGGGTTCAAATTAGGGTAGAGAATTGGAGGGTGGCGCCATCGAAATATCATTGAAGCATGCAAGAAGTCCAGACACCTTACCAAATGAACTTAAGAGCTAGGCTTTTCACTCGAATGTAAATAAAACCCAATTGGAACACATCGCTACAAATTTAATCAGATTCCATTTCTCGACTGATAGCTCGAGGGAAGAAGTCCAGGAGATGGACTGTCTCAGATTCGAATCCGAGCCGCTGAACAGCAATTCCTCTAATAAAGCTCTCTCGTCATGGTATACTCGTCGGATGTGCTTTAGCCATATTCGATTTTGAGGTTGATTAAGACCCAAATT
>Ga0058701_10000597_pt1 | contig 24383 bp, 11 predicted proteins | sample AgamicOrMae_FD_97039 | JGI IMG/M metagenome (GOLD analysis project Ga0058701, IMG submission 97039) | Agave microbial communities from Guanajuato, Mexico - Or.Ma.e | ecosystem: Host-associated > Plants > Phyllosphere > Phylloplane/Leaf | place: Guanajuato, Mexico | collected 2012-06-04 | reverse complement strand
CGAGTCGCGCCGAACCCCGACACCTCTTCGTCGAATTTCCTTTTTTTTTCTGCGAGTATCCACGGGCGGGCCGGCCTGCCGAGCCAGACTGTGGAACTCACACAATGTGTAGGTGGATTTTTTTGCCCAATTTTTTGCTGAGGGTCCACAGAACTTGGAATTCCTTTATATATTGAACAAGAAGAGTTAGTGACCTGGCTTTGCAGGCTGCATCTGCCCTAGTGACTTCCAACAGACGATAACAAGTTTTCCTGTGCCACAAAACTCTTTCAAAATAATTTCAGCCCGAGAGAACTTTTTGAAAACTTGCTATTTTGTGAAATTTTAACCTGTGACGTGACTGTAGGTCTCGCACTACACCTACCACTCATTCCAAAGTACTGAACCACCTCAAAATTTCAAGCCCAATAAAAGTTGGTATTTTAGTTATCTAAGACCTTCCAAGCTTGGAGACATACGATATTCCTACACATTTTAGACCATCTTCTCGTTCCAAATTACAATGTTTACGTTGGAAGTTGGAGGCTTATAAAAATTCCTGTGGGGAAAAAAGGCTTCTGGTCAAAAACCGCGATATATATTTAGTATGGACGACCAGTTACATTTTCACGCCTAGAAAAGCAACTCTCTAAAAATTCAAAGTGCCCTCAAAGTTCATTTGAGTCCCGAGTCCCAATATTTGCTCTCTCCCGCATTTACCCAACTCCACTCTCTCATCTTGGCGGTTGTCACGGGTACTTGCCATTCCAGCAGTTTATGCCCAACGGCAATTAAATTAGGACGGCAGGTCGATGGATGGTATACTCTGACACCATATGCCTCAGATCCCCAGAATGCCTCTGCAGTGTACGGAGTATGGGCTTGGGGGATTGTCATCTGCGCCTGAAGCCGTCGTATTCCGCACCTGCTATATTCTCCAGCGCTTCGCTTATCATTTTGCGCCAAGGACGCCGCTGTCATCCATTTCGTTCAGAGCGGAAAACATGGCGGGCAAATAACGAGCATCCACTGGATTTTGTCAAGTTGCTTGTGCCTTTAGTGGACCGATATTATACATAGTATAACAAATTCGAAATAGAGATCATTGCGGGCAAAGAACGAGAACTAGAATTTGTTTCGCCAAATGCTTTCCTATTTGAAAGTTACATTGCATTCTATTGTCAATGGTTCAAAATTGCAGAGAATTTTTGTGTCAATTTACTCAATCATAATCCACATTTTAAAACTTGATCTTTGACTTAGAAACGGTATTGGTTGAAGTAATATAAAAATTATCTTGCCTAGAAATACGAGTTTTGCTAGAGTAAATAATTGTCAGGTGAGATCGCACTGCAACTTGGGCGATAGTTTAAAACATGACAGACAGGGTAAATTGCGCTCGCATAGAAATGTGACATTTTCTAATTGAGTAAAATGCAAATACATTTTGTGCGGACAACTCCGTCTTACTAGCCAAATTATTGAGTTGGATGTAGCTCACTGAAGCATAAAGATTTATTTTTTTAATTTTATGCTCAAAGTTCCGAGCTACCTAATTGATCAGCACTTGTTAGCTTGAATGATATTCCGGGTACCTCGATTTCAAACGACAAAGTTGTTGGGACTGACTTTGGGCGAGTATAAATTGTGCACTTAACTGGGTAGAGGACGTATCATGTATTTGAAAGGGCATCCAAACATTTAGCTTGCAGCAGTTCCAACTGGCATTTATTGATCTGATATTGAGGAAGATGTAGGGGCGCTTTTTTCGGTTTTACAAGTAAACTGCCGTTTTAAATGTTTGAAAAATTCCTTTTTTTTTCTTTAGCAATTTTTTGCGTCTTCAATTTTTTTAAATATTTTTTTGCGGCTTTTACGTATTTTACTGATTTTAGCAATCTCCTACAAGTTTATTTAAAAAATTACATCATATTTTACGTTTTGTTTTAAAAGAAATAGTTTTATAATGAGTTTTGCCAATAAACTCTTGATCCAACACCTATTATAAGGGTCTATTATTATTAGGTATTTAGTCTGGTAAATTTGGTTTGTAATTTTATTGAAATTTCTTAATTTTTTTAGTCATTTTTTCACTCTTTACTGTCATGGAATTTTGTGTCGGGGGATTTGAAAAAAATCTTTTCATACGTCGCTAGGATGGCGGAGCTTACGCACATGTCAGTCTGAAAATAGTTTTTCTCCCTTTTCCATTAAAAAGGTCGTTCTCGGTCGAAAACGTCGTTAATTAGAACGCCCTTCACCTTGTAACATGTTATCTGAAGCAAATTATCAGTCACACGAAGAAAATGGGAGCAAATTTGTCCACGCCGCTTGACGCCCGGCGCCAATTTAATTCCCATAAAATTTGTGTCCGCTACTAAAATCCTTGTAACGCTATGGCTGGAGGGGAGCGGAATTTCTTGTTTTTATGGCGTGATTGTCTTCAAGTTGTTTTAACGACTTTTTCAGCATACTGACCTATTAACCGATTTGATCTAACGTACTCTAATTTAGCGGTTATCTAATAATAGCATCTTTCCTTATGATAAACACAGGTACGCGTTGTGGCGCAACAGAATATTCGCAATTTTACGTTAACATCGGAACGTTAATACATTCACATCTCAGAAAATTCTGATTAGTTTGAAGTTAAAAAAAAACGAAAAAGTTTTTTTTTGCTTCTTTTTTATTTTCTCTCTTGTTTTTGAAGTAAATACTTTGGCTTGGTGGAGTTTACGTATTCTTTATGTTGGTGTGGACCAATGCCAACCAGTAGGATTACCAGGTTGGAGATAAGATTGCTTCTCTGCTTCTGGTTTATTTCCGTGTCGAAGAACTCACCGTTAAATTCAACAACTTGGAGTTTTCCATGTCGTGTCTCATCTTTCGTAGCCAAACTGAGCGACATTGTAGCGAGATATGATTCACGTAACGTTACTCATTCAAGGGTAACCTATCGATCGCCAAGCGAGATGCCGCTCACTTCGCAGCAAAGCGAGGTACAACACATGTTTTAACTAACCCATCTTAGCTTAATCGAGCCTACCCAAAAGTATATCGTCAATTTTCATGAAGTGAAGAAAGAGTTAAACCAGGGCAGAGAAACACAACCGTCCCATTTACACCCTACCGTATATTCGTAATAAAAATTTATCCTGACGCAATCTGATTTTACCACGTGCTAAACCTCACAGGAATGCACACGACACTCCATTATTAAACAAATCGACGTTCAATCTATAAAAGAAAATTCGATCCGAGCACCGGAGGCATATTTCTGAACACAATCGTAAAGGCTGTGCCCATAAACACCTGGAAAAATTTAAGTGCTCATCGTGCAGCCGAGATGTATGGCGCTCCTCTTGCAGAGAAGATGCAAGCTCTTGTCCACTTACCCCTCTTCTCTTAGTATCTAATTAAGAGTATCCTCTCGGCTGGCTGCCGGAGCCCAGCGCAGCGCAGCGCGAAGCGCGCCGTAATATGCATTCATAAAGTTTGTGACGACGGGAGCCTCTGAGGCAAACGCGAAAGTCTCCAACTTGAGAGTGGCTAAGAATGCAAATTGAATTGGAGCTCTAAAAGATATGCCACAAAACCCGGGGAAGTATGACGAGAAGTTTGCTGCTTGCCGTACTCTACGCATCAACGAAATCCATGTGCATTCTACAAGCCTAAGAGCGCTGACTCTTAATTGAAGAAATATTAGTTCGAATTTTTTTGCGTGGAGTGGTGTGATGATGTTGGGAAGAGATGTTGGTCCAAAACCAAGCCTGAAAAGTATTTAAAAAGGTTTCTATGAATTATAATTCAAATATGACAGTTATGTTTTTTTTTCAATAGAATTTGGTATAAATATGCATTCATTTTATGAATAAGTTCGATTTTCTTATTTCTTTGCTAATATTGCGTGTCGAGCTTGACGTTTTTTTTTCTTGTAACGAAAAAACGGTTTTGAAAGATCTTCCATTCTGCATTTATTCGTAATACCGGGTAATGCATTTTTTTCGCTTAAAACATAGTAACAAAATATACGCTCTAGGTTCATTTTATTTTTTAAGATACGAAAAGGAAAGAACAAGAATGTAGCGTTAAATGTTTTTTTTACTTAGTTATTAGTGGTTTTGGATCTAGATAGTGCTTCAAAACTCACTTTTGTTAAAGTTAACCAAGTTATTTGCCGACAATTTAGTAGAAAGATCACTAAATCAATTAACATCTTGACAAGTATTTTGTGAACATTAGATGAAAAAAGTAAAGATTTTGAGAAAGTATACTTACCACCAAAAAATTTGACAGAATCGAATTGCGCTCTAGACATCAATGTTACATCGTGATTTTCTCCTAAAATAAAATAAAAACAAGGATTGCAAGGTTGATTGTTTTGTGACGATTCTAAGTGAGTTTTGGCATCAATCGGTGATTGCGCAACCCTTGACATTTGGGTATCGGGATCGCGGGGCTGTAAAATGACTGTCAACAAGACAGGAAGTCAACGCTTAACCATAAAAGGTGGGCTTACCTGTCAATGTCTGCTTGTTTGAGTACTTTTCTTCGCGTTAGTGTCCTCATCATCTGCCAAACACGTCGGTTTCCTTCACCGCGGTTTTATTACCTACGCGACATATGGAGGGCGCTTTAGTTCCCACTCCCCAAACCACGCTTCTCTCAGACAAACAAAACCTGGAAGAACGATGCAGTGTATTTATGTATTTTCTGTATATTTCCTTCAACAGAAGACGGGGTTTTTCGGAGACAAAGAGCTACGGAAAAGCTTTGATATAATTTCTCTGTTATTGGTTGATAGTTATCACTACCACACTTGTGAAGCATATTTATTGATGAATAAAAAGTAAAGCCGATGATCAACTTAGCGCGTTTTTTCGTACATAAATGAAAAAATCTTTCGATTAATCCGTGTTTCAAATTATTGCGTTTAATCAAAACCGAAAAGTTTCCTTACATTTTTAGAAAATTTTCAGCCTTATGAACAAGGTTTTTATTGTTCTATACCGTAAAATGTAGGGATTATTTACCCAGGCAGAGTTTGGAAGAGTTAAGCTATCCAAAATGTGGCGACGACTCGACAGCAGACGGCGGGATATATTTTTCACCCTCAGCTCCATTTGCATAAGTTAGTGATCCACCTGCTCAGTGGAGCACAACGAAGCCTATCCAATTTCAGCCTAATGTCCTATCTCACTTTTGGCCGACGGTTCGCCTGTACGTGATACCGCAAGTGTATTTGTGTGGTCGGCAGACACACATTTTTACTCTATCTCCCCTCACGAGTAGGTGGGCCCGCCCCGAGAGAAGCCCTTGTTACTTCTGAGGTTAATGGGGCATGCAAAGCCGCATGTGGCCGACCAACATAGGCAAACTTTGTAAGTCATCGTGATGTGACAGCCAGCCAGCTTTGGCGGCTTTGGAGGGCGGGGGTTGTGTCTTGGGAAATGGCGGCGCTCTGGGGAGAGGTGAGCTTGCTGGCCTCCCTGGCATTTTCTATATTTCATAGCGTCACCCCTAAGATTCGGTCCCTGTTGCACTTCTTTTTTGGCGCGGCGTAAATGTCGCATTGGGGTTCCGCATCTGGAAAGGAGTTTCCTCCTGGTGGAAGTTGAGGTACCAACCAGTTGAAGACGAGTTTCTTCGGATGGAAGATTAGCTACCACCCGTTGGAAGATGGGTTTCTCTCAGGATGGAAGATGAGGTATCACCTGGTGAAAGATACGGAGGGAAGATGAGCCTTCTGCGAACGATAGATGAGCTTTCTTCGGATGGAAGATGCGGATTGAAGATGAGGTTCCCTTAGGATAGAAGATGAGGTATCACCCAGGAAAAGATGAGCTTTTCCGGATCGAAGATGCGGTACCACCTGGTGGAAAATGGGGCTCCCTGAGGATGGAAGATGAGGTATAACCCGGGGAAAGATGAGGTTTTCCTCCGGATGGGAGATGAGTTTATCGTCGGTGAGGACGTCCGTGTGGCGGATGAAGTTCCATGGAAAGAAAGACGGAGCAGAGTAAATTAAAAGGTCGTGCACAAATTTAGTAAATAACGCCAATGACTGTTGGAAGATGACATCCTTCCGGAGCAGGATGAGTTTCCTCCAGAGGAAACAAAAGCGGAGCCGCGAAAATTAAAACGCAGTACCCAAGTTTGGAGTCTGGCAGCAAACATCGGTGTGTCGGGGGCGGGCAGGGCAAATACATTTGCCGGAGGGGAAAGACTATTCAGAGAGAAATGGGGCTGTGCTGGTAGGACGGGGTCTCACCGCGCCGCGCCGTACCGCGCCGGACTCCGCTGGGGTTATATACCGAAGGGGCTTTGAGAGGTGAGGGGGCGGAATTGTCTTGCTTCTTTTCCCAGCAGCTCCGTCCTTTTTACAATTTCTTACCTTTGACGCGCAGCGCTAAAAGCGGCGAATATGCGCCGGGAGATAAAATACGAGAGAAGGCTGCGAGAGGCTTTTATATATGAAACAATATCGGGGCTGGCGGGCTTGCCGGCTTCGTTCGGAAAACGTTTTTGGCTTTTTCCTCTTTTCTTGAAAGTTCCATTTGGAAGATTGGATTGGGACGGGTTTGCCTCAACAAGCCCCACGCAGATTGGATCAATCGCTGCCCCTATCGCCATCGACACCCGGCCCCAGACTCAGACCCGAACCGGGAAGCCCACACAACCTCGGAGCCACTCGACCCACCACTACAGGGGTCCCCTGTAGGTAGGGCTGGATTAGGGTCCCGACCCTTGGAAGGGCTGCAGCATCCCAAAAACCCTTGCTTTTTTATTGTGACTCTACTGATGACGTATCGGATCCGTGAGCCTGCACTTGACAAGAGTTGCTACTTCGCAAACCGTTATCTTTGATGCTGTTTTTTCTCAGCTCAAACAGAAGCTCGGTATGAATAACACGCTATCCCCTACTCTAGTTTTGTTACCGTACAAAAAATACAAAAACATTTGTAAAAAAATCGGTAGTTTTCTGAGGCAAAAATGGCGTAGGTAACCACGTTTCAAGTTGATGAAAGAGCAGGGGGCGGAAGAAATTGGCAACGTAGATATGGAAAGAGAGTACTAAGGCGGGATCGTAGCTTGGAACAAGTTGAACAAAGTTCCCCGTTTGCAGGGTGGGCACGTTCCCGCCACCGCCGCCACCACCGCCGCGGTAAACTTGGACGCGGAATGCATCCTGAACAACATTTCCCCACCTTTTCTTTCCGAGTGTGATATTCGGTGGACGGCTCTGCGGCTCGTGCCTTCTGACCTTACTAATCAAAGCCCACGAGAGAAGACTCGGCCTAATGCTTCTCTGATTGCTTTTTATTCTCCCTCCTCGAAGATACGGTTTACTAACAAGATGACGGCTGTCCTGTGCTTGTGGTACACCACAGGGGATTAGGCGAGGATGATCTTGCATGGTCGCGTGTTCTACCCTCTTATTTTTTCGACCTCTTTTGCAAGGTCTTCTTTTTGTCGCCAAGTAGACCGGAGCGATAAAAGAGAGGCAGATTCCACCTAGCCTATCCGTACCTTCATGCCGCCTGTGGTGAGAGTTTCACTGTCATCGAGCAACAAAAGATGTAGGAGATGTAATCTAGAAAATGCATAGTGGTCCACTCATTTGATGATCAGCTGAGATGCTAAGAACAACAGAGATAATATTTTTTATTCTATAAAAAAAGTTTGCTTAATAATAGGTGGATGTGTTATTTTTGACTGTCAAAGCGATCTTTTTTTTGTTTTTTTGTTTTGTTTTTGACTAACAATGAGATGAGGCCACATTTCCATAATATGCCGAGTAACCTCCACCCAAAACGGAGGCAGACACGATATCCTCATTTCGTATTGCTTCAAAAGATCATATTTTCCCAAAAATATAATACGATTTTTGCTCATAAGGATATTGTCATATTCCTGAAACAGCGCACATATTGTGAGCGACAATGCTCCTAAGAGCTTCCACAATTTGTATGATTCTGAAAATAGCTCATTTCTGAACCGGTTGCCGTGCTCTTGGCAGGGCATTGGAAATACACATGTTCACCTTTATGCTTTTCTTTCTTGCAGATGATTGCAGAGATGTGGGAGCCACCTTGAAGTGGCTGACCTGGACATTCCGGTGAGTCAGTCGCATGTTTTCTCTCCCAGCGCATTGAGGAGTAACTTGCATTTTTTTCCCTTTCATCCAACACGCGGCCTCAGGCTTCCCGATTACTGCTTTCAAGGCCCCTTTAAAGCCCAGCACAAGTCCCGTAAATAGTATTCCCCCGCAGCAACCTCGGCAAATGTCTTGCAATGGTCTAGACTTTGAGATGTCTGTAAGTACTCTGCCAGGAGACGATTCCATCCTCTTGTAATTTACCTTTCGTAAAGTCGAACAGAGCGACACCACCGCGAGGAATTTTGACCTAATAAGCAAGAGGATTCGCGAAGATAAGTTATGTTAGGTGGTTTGGTTGGTTACCCTGGGCGCAACTCCTCTGCCACTCTGCTCGGCTTGGCGGAAGATAAAAGTAGCAAATCCGCAATAACTGAAATTTACAGTGTAATTCTGCTTCACACATTAAATGGCGGACCGAAACTTTTGATTCGATTTTCGGTTGTCTGTGTTTTGAAGCAATGAAAACTTGTTCAGAGGGGTTAGTTTATTTTGATTGTGCTAACAGCCATCTATAAAATTGCCAGAAAGGAAGAGTCTGATATTACGTGACTCGTCGATTGCTTTTGTCATTAACGTTATTGTTCGGCGTAATGACGGACCGATTAAAACTTCCTAAACCTTAGAGAGATAAGACTTCAGCTGGAGATTTTTAGTTCCACGAGGCATTACAGATATTGCCTGTTGTTAAAAATTTGTGCGTTATCAAAGGGTTTATGATTATTCTTACCACTGAAAACTTAATTAAATGGAGTTGTAAGTCCATTCCCTTTGTGTCGTCCAAAACGAACCCTTAACCTCGCCTTTGTGGAAAAAAAAGCGGAAATCCGAGTACCGAAATTCTAGACGAAAATGTCTCATGACTTTCTTCCTTAAACAAATGTTCCTTACGTTTAAAGTTTACCAACTGACAGGTTTGGTTACAGCCATCAGTAACTATCGGTTCAAGAATTGTAACTTTTTTCCCCTCAAGCCCTAATAAGTTTTAGACGCAGTTTTTAGTCTATGGTTAAATTGGTTTGAGCTATTCTCAGCCCACTATAAGTACTTACAACTCAAATATATTTTGTGTATTTTTTTTGCTAGTTTTTATTAACATTAAATCTAACCGACATGTGTCACAATAGAAAAAGTTCACCCCTTACCTTTTCAAAACATTTACTTCATGACGCTAATTTTCCCAATAATAGTTGATGGCCTATTTTTCTAACATTTTCAAGGCACTCACGAGCTTGTAGACAAACGCTCTACTTCCGGTCAAAATAAAAATATCAATTTTAAGAAAACCTCCGAATATTTGGACTTGTATTCAAAGAAACCGTTGTGAACGAAATCAGGTCGAATAATCCTCTTACAGTCACAGTTTCCGTTGCTTTTATTAGTTATTTTTTTGGCACCCGATATTTACGAGGGCAGTAAAAGGAATTGCGCCAATCTGAGGGCTGAGTTCCGATTGTGACAATGTTGTGGTTTTGGAGAGGACGTCGAACGTCCACTGACAGGTCGTCGACGCTCACCAAAAGCCCTCGAGAAGCCACGAGCTCGTTCGCCGATGGAAACAACTGCCTGAATATATCCCATGATTTCGCCAAAGCCGAACCGACGCCGAAGCCCTCTCTAGCATGATTGCAGCGTCTGGTTGACTTTTTTTCGCTATCTGCACAAATTGCGTTCAAATTTCGGAATGCTTTTAGTCTATTGATTTTTGATGAGACCGTCGGTCCCAATTGTCACGCGAACACTCGATCCTCATTCTAGCGGATTGTACAGTGGAGACCCAGAATCGTTTCGTATTCAAATCTAGGGGATTTCTAGCTTTTAGAAATTTATTTTGGCAATACCATTGAAATGATATGACCGAGAGCGAGGTTCCCGTATTTCAATACATTGGTATACCAACAAATTTTGAAAAAAATAAAAGTCGCGGTTATCATAATTGTTTGGCCTTCTAATTCGAAAGGAGCTTGAAGCATTTTCCAAACACAGCTCGCTTTAAATTGAAAAAGGGAAAAACGCGTATCTTAAATGGTTTTGGTGGCGTCTTCTCAATCGAGATTCACCTCCATTTTGATTGAGTCTGCGCCCTCTTCCAGGTGAAGCGGCGTTGAATACGAAACGATCCCCGCGGATTTATCGGGCTCTGCATCGTGCAGCTCTCTGCTCTCAAATAGGCTCTCATTAAAGAGAGCTGCCAATTTTACGGCGATTTTTTTTACCCTCCTACCGCTCGGCAGAAAGGAAGAAAATTTCGTTTGATCATCCCTTCGCTGCCGTTTGATACGCAGCTGGCGTAGTATCTTCTGCCACCGCCCGCCATATTGTGTGCGCCAAACGCCCGCCCCTATTTTCTTAGATTACCTGTGTGATACTTTCCTTTTGGATACGGCGCTCTTGCTGGCGAGCGTTCGTTTATACTTCCACGCTTTTCTCCGCCAAAGGCACGTAGACTATGTTTCTTGTTAACCCTTTTGATTCCGCAGTTTTAAAGAACCTCTTTTTATTGCTCATACGCTCGGTGAACATTTGTTTCTTTGAATTTCATTTGTTTCTTTAAATTTCATTAACAACTATAATACCGCGAAAAAAAAATCTTGAACCTTACAGATGTTCATTGTACCTCTGAAAAGTGGCGTTTCCTACTTCTTGTGATCAATCTTTCGTTTAAAAGCGCAGTACCTGACGCAAGATACCTGAGTAAACCTAGGTTAAAGTGACCTAACGGTCACTAAGCCCGATACCCTCTTGTTGAGGAAAGGGTAGGCAACCGGAGGACTTAGGTGTAGTATCGTTTGCCTATCCAAGGGGTCTCTAGAGGCGTATGCAACTATACAAGATGGTTTCCTTGACTATACGGTACGTTTTTCTTGACAAATCATGAAATAGTAGGACCACGAAATATAAACTTAAGATGGTTTTGTTGACTATACGAGACGTTTTTCTTGACAAATCATGAAATAGTAGGACCACGAAATATAAACTTCGCGATCATTATAGCACACTTTACTCTTTCCGTTAGGTAGTTTTGAGACCAGAGGAAGCTAGGTTACGGTAGGAACACCTAAGGTAGATTCCACCAGGTGTTCTTAGGTCAATTTTCAGTTTAACAGGTTACTTTCGCGAATGATAGCAGAAACCCGCTTTTAGCACACCACTCACAAAACAGCGTGAAAAAAGAAAAAAAATCGTGGAAAAATCCAATTTGGTTCGCTTCCAGCGGGAAGGGTTTATATGCACGTGAGGCTGCGAATGATTCGTGGGGCAGCTGCCGCCAAGCCAATATGCAGATATTCAAGTACATTTTTCATAAGATTGTAAAAGCGTCGAGGAAGGGAAAATTGGAGGTGCGTCCTTTTTCCGTTTTACAGGGATTTTACAGGACGGATAGGAGGCAAGCGAGCGTTTTTGTTTTTCAAGTAGCGCCAGGATCCCCTTTGATAGGATGGCAGGGCAGGGCAGGCGCGGCGCGGCGGGCGAGAGAGCACAGAGGCAGGCAGGCTGACCCTTGAATTGCGGCAGGCAGCGGCCCTTTGCCCGTCCGGTCCGCTCCGCTCGCTCTCGCTTGCTCTCGCTCGCTCTGTTCGCCCGCCTCCGCCTCGCACGACCTCCCGCTGCGCTCCGCCGCCGTCGCCGCCGGCTTACGAGTGGGGCGTAGTCTGCCTCCTAGTTATAGAGGCAGTGTGGCCCACAGTAAAAACCTTTCCAATCCACGGAGCAGAATACTCCAGGTAGACGCATCCAAAAATCGGATTCTGACGAAAACTACTCGTAATATTTTTGATATTTAATTAGCGCAGTGACCATGTAAAGTGAACGATTAAAAAAAATAACATTTTAGGCATGTTGAAATTTTATTGATTTTAAATTTTAGAAGCTAGAAGGAACTTTTCTTTTAAGAGTGAGCTTGAAATTGCTTGAGTTTTCTGCTTTGGAGGAAATTACTTTGGATTTTTTGTTGAGGGGTGGGAAGTCTTAGGCTTAGGTCTGAGAGAATGTGTAAACATCTACCTAAAATTTTTGCTCGACAAAGTAAACTGGATATTTTTCGTCAAAATTGTTTTGTAATGTTGGTATATTACAAATTATCACGTTTTGACCTTCTGGCATCGGGAAAAAAAGGATTTCGCTTTTTTTATTGATAATTTTGGAGTGGTATTTCCATACTGATCATAGGAGAGACCAAGTAACTCGAACTTTTACGTTGGGAAATGTAAGGATTATAAAATCTTCGAAAACATGCAATACGTAGACTTATCCAACTGAAATATCTGCTTATGAAGGACGTCTTTCCCGCAAACCTTATCCTTAGTATCCGCATCTAAACGTTACGTTAGATAAGAGCAACGAAACAAAAGCTGATGACGTCCACAAAATCTTGCATACACTAGTTCCAGGCAACGCTCCTCCCCACGCGTCCAGCGAAAAAGAAGTTTTACATTTGTCGAGCAAACAAGTCAAGCTTCTTTTATTTGTCATTCCCTTGTTATATTCCACGTTCCTCTCCGGAAATTCTTGCGCAGGCAGAGGTACTTTAAACAAATTGGACAAAAGTGTGTTTTAGGGTCGAAGAGGCGCGACGCCGGCTCGCAGCCAACGGCGAGCTCCCGCCGAGCCACCGGTCTCGGTCTCGCGACGTGGGGCGAAATTGAGCTGGTGGCAGCTCCGCTCAAGGGGCAATTTTGCAGGGTCAGCTATAGTTGCAGTCGGCGAGGTGAGGTGGAAAGGGGTCCTTGCATATTGCCTGGAGAAATGGCTCCCAGAGTTGGCACATCGTACACCTCCCCCCACCCAGGAAAACCCCCCTTTCCTGCACGTATGAGAGAATTTTCTTCGTCCCTGCTTGTCGCCGAGGGGAGGGGGGTCTCTTCAGGCAATATTACTACCCAGGACATTTCTGCCCCGTTTCATTTTGTATGCCTCGATAACGTTTGCGAGAGGTATGACTGCTGTGATGAAATCCGGGTGCTCTGGATTTACCAACCCCCGCGAGACATTTATCACGAAACTCCTCTGTAAAACAGGGCCTGAAAACGGGTTGTTTTTAATTCCAAAATTGTAAGCATTCATCGATTTATGAACGCATCGTATAATGTACATAGTTAATATTTCTACAAAAAAAATCTTAGACCGTTTGCTTTTTTTGTAGCATATTTAAGGGTTAAGAACTCCAGAGTATGATCATTTTTGAGGAAGCTTTGAAAATAGCTTTGATTTCTATGATAATACCCTTCGTTACCCAATGAACACTAGCCTTAAGATCCGGTTTATGTTGATCAACACCTTCAAGGAATACGAATGCTCAAGTAAACATAGCAAGCCACCCTACAGCCGCCTACACACGTGTGTGATGCGGTTCGTCTCCTGGGCGCGGGTCACGCCGGCCATTGGCTGCTTCCAAAGCGAGGTAGGCAGCTGCAACACACCCGTATGTGGCTAGTCACGAGGCGGGGTGGAAGTGAAGCGTCTACATGAATACTTACGCGTCTTTCATAAAATATTACCTGTAAAATGCTCCCCGGTCGAACTACTAAAAGCAGGAACTTTCGTACTCTCACAATTGTCCGTTCTAAACGCATTTTCGGGTAGCTGTCAGAGGCGCCAACGCCGCAAGCGCCAATCCGTAACCGCCAAACGAGAAAAGTCGCAAACGCCAAAGGTCTTAACCGCAATACTCACCTTCCCTAACCTAACTTAACCCAACTTAACCTAACCTAACTTAACCTAACCTAACTTAACCTAACAACCTAACTTGACCTAACCTAACCTATACGAACTTTGGCGTTTGCGACTTTTCTCGTTTGGCGGTTACGGACTAGCGCTTGCGGCGTTGGCGCTTATGGTTTTTGGCGCTTCGAATGCCCCCCGCATTTTCTATCTCTTGTGCGGAGTACAGTTTGTTTTTCTGAATCAAATCGGAACACTGTACGTGAGCTTTTATCACAAATTCGTATTGGCTGGGGCCAGGACCACAACAGGGGCCACGGCAGCAAACGGGGCCTCGACGGAGGCCGATATTGGACGCGCTCAGTTTATCTCTCCGTCCACGTTACGTTTTATAGTGAGCTGAAGCCTCTGGCTCTGAGATATTGTTCGCCAAATTCTGAACTTGATCTCAGCTGCCGAGCATTACTGTATTTATTTTTAGCAGGGGTAGGTTCGATCCCGAACTTTCATCCAAGAAACGATATAGTCTTTCTGGAGGGATTCGTGTGGTTTGCATGGATTTCTCAACTATAACTCTCTACGTACTCCTTAAATGTGATATGGACGAGATATAGGTTTTAGAAGGTAATCAGGTTATCCAAGCTTACAATGTTGCCTAATAATCCTAAATTTCCCATTCGAAATTCGGACGCTTTTTTAATAAATGCCTTTTTGACACATTTTTTAAGGAAACTTTTTTCAGTTTTCAATTCTGGAAACAGGCACGAATTCTTAAAAATATTATGTCATAAGACCGAGCTAGCATTTTTTAAAAATAAGATTTTATCGTGTGTATATTGTACTTTACAAATACTCACTTAAAACCAACTTTGAATATCAGTCTCAGAATTAGAGCGAAAATTTTGTAAGGTAATCGTTCTTTTTCACAAAGAAAAGTCTCAAGAAAGGAGAATATATGAGAAACAATTCATACGAATTTTTTAAAAGTTAAGATTTTCAGATTTTTTTTCTTTCAGCTCTTTTATTTTTATTTTTTTTAATTTTCTTTTGAATGGGCCTTATTAAGCTTTAAAAAAAAAAAAGATTCCAACAAGACTAACTTTTACCTTGTTTCTTCCGCTGCAGCGCGTATATGTCTTAGCCCCTCATTTTTACGAACTCACTGTTAAGAAAAAAGTAACGCTAAGAAAATCCACCCTCCTTTGAAATCCGCAGAAAGGAGCTCATCACCTTTCTGCGTTTTTTACGAGGAGACAGTTCCCCCGGGTTGGGGGGGGGGCATAATGAATCCTCCTAAGAAGAGGGCCTCGAGATGATAACTTGGAGCAGCTCGGTGTAGTGCGGCGTCGCCGCCGTTTTTATCTAGGCGCATGTCTCTTAATGAGCCATAATAAAGGAGAATAAAAAAAAGAGAAAGCATTTCGCCCAATACAAGTGTCTAACAACCCGCACGTGGCTGTCCAGGTTTCTCTCATATCACAACGGAAGCGAAGTCGGATTTTTAGATGGCGACTGCGTGAGGAGAGATCCAAAGGGGGGAAGGGAAGCTAATGCCGCCGGGACGAGCTGGGCTGGCCCGGCTGCCATGTTGCGCATCAGCCATGTGCCTGGTGGCCGGGATGATTTTTATCATTTCTGCTCACAGGTTGCTTTCGGAAATCTTTGATGAAGATGAGTTTGATCCGCGCCACGAAATTCGTCTGGTTTTGTAAATGATTGGTCTGATGATTAGATGGTGAACGTTACATAACAGTGAGTTTTAAATTTTGATACATAAATTACCAACAACGTTCACGTTCATGCTGTAGTGATTTTAGTAACGATGAGAAAGCAACTTTTGTTTTAGGTAGTTTACACTGGGACATTTTTAGAGTTGGTAACTTTTCTGTTAGGAGTTAATATGATCTCACTAAGACATTCATTTCAAAATTACCAAGCTATTTTTTCGGCCCGGGGGGGGGGGAGACTTATTGTTTTGCCATGTTGTTTTTGAAGCATTATTTTGCGCTGAAACAACCGGAAACTATTACTTTAAAATGAGGAACAATATTGGGAGTGGAGCTTTAGTAGTTAATAAATATCTTTATGTACCTAAGTAAATCGAATTTTTACTAGGAACTAAGTGGAGTCTTTTACTTTTTTTGGGGGGGGTCTCAGGGGTGGCAAGGGTTATTTCCCTATCATTAGACGGCCTTATCAAGTTTCACCCCTACGCAGCGTTCGCCGCGCCAACCTAAGAGACATTCTCACGCCTCCCGCAGTATTATGGTTAGTCTTCCATGTCGTCTTTTCCACAAATATTTGTCACGGCTTATCAATTCAAGTATCACTTTTCCACTTTTTTGTCCCCCACCCTCCTCCGCCGACAAGCGACCCGTAGCGACAAGTGTGAACCCTCCAGATGTCTCTTGGTTTTACCCGATAATTTGAAACAACTTTGGACTGGGCAATAACACTAAACTGTCAATTTTAAAGGTTCCATGTTGTACATCTTGTGTCTTACTTCATGTTGCTAAGCCGAGCGAGTCGAAATGCGGGTCACCTCACCTATTGTAGACAGGTCTGAAACTGTTTACTTCTAAAACCACCGATTAGAGCAATAGTAAAACTAGCAAAAAAAAAATCGAAACTTACCTTTGCTACTATCATCAATTCTCGCAAAGACAGATAAATCAAATTCGGGTATAACACAAGTGGTTTAAAATCAACCTTTATGTACTCTTGATAATTGAGAATAGGCCTATTCTTTGATATGGCAAAAAAAGCGCGTCTTTACTCCTCTGGTAAAAACTTAAAATGAATCACAGTGAAGATGGAAGATACCCTTTTCGCAACCAGCGGGCGGATGCGAATTTTGTGAGTATAATTTTCACAATTTGCATCCAACACCGCAATGGCCTCTAGACAGGTTTTCGGAACTTCCAAGCGTGCTCATCTGTGGATGTGTACCCAGAAATCAGTTCAGTTTTGAATATGAAAGATTCACCGGAGTGAACGGTCTTGAATGGACACGAAAAATGTTTCTTTGTGATAAATTTATTGTAAAATATAAGTTTATATGAATATAAAAAAACTATTGAAACGATACCCATTCTTCTGGTTTTGTAACTCTGCTTGAATTATTTTAATTAATTTCTGAGAAACCTCTTTGTAAAATTGGTACAAGATTGCGCGGAATTCCAAGATATTCATTGGGTCTCCCATCTTTTTGTATAACCATAAACCTGTTCTGGAAAAGCGGGCTAGTTTTCCTGCAGCTGTAATGGCGGGCTGTACCAAAGGAGAAATAGGTAATGAAGTCTTCCCTTTTCGTCCGTCTTCTCTTTGGAAATATTATAGCTTTTCGGATGAGGCATTACTTTGCAGCCGGCTAAACGGAAGATGTTTCGTTTGCATTTCACGAAGAAGATCGCGATAACGCTGTGCCTACATCTCCAAACAAGATTTGACAGCAAAGGATAAATTTGCTAGCACCGAGTCTCACGAAAAATCTATTCCGTTTCTCATGAACGTAGACTGTTTTGTCGCTTATGACACTCCACTTATCTGGAGTTTCACGTGTGTCGGGTTTTACACGGGACTAAAAAATATCGAGCAAAAAACGTTGAGAAGAAAAGGCTTTTATTCAAGAGAGAAAGAACCATCATTTTTCAAACTTTCTAAATATTGAGTTACATTTTCTTTTGTCGATTGGGTTTCTTTCTATTGCCCCCTCAGAACTCAATTAGAAATATCATTACTTTTCCACATAAATTATCAATTCGCAGCTTTTGACGTTCACGTAATTTCTTACAGTGAGTAGAAAATGAGATGTATTTTTTTATCGGATGTATTGAAAAACTACGATTTAAATCAGTTTAGCTCTATGTCATATGTTATGTGGACTGACCGCATGACCGGCACTGACGTTTTTCGAAATATATATTTTGTAATTGACTTCATAGAGCATTTTTGTTTTTTTTTCTCTCCTTTTTTTCATATAACTGCCCGGGGAATGCTTTTCAATGTAGTTTTTTGAAAATTTGCTTTCTTGAAGGCAATGAATAACATTTTAAAATTTCGCACTTCATCCCTTTTGGAAAGGCTCTGATAATTTTTCAAATTATATTCAGAAGACATGAAGAAAAAAAGTTTTCATTATTGAGCTGGGTGGTACCCAGAGGTAGAGATAGTGAAACCGTTAACCTTGCGGAAAATAAAGTAGGTGGTAGATGTATTTCATTCAGTTCGGTTTCCTGTGAACGGGACTACAATAGGCGAACAGCCAGTTCGATGACTCCAGCTGAACCATTTTTTTTCCACCCATTTTTTTTCCGGTTCGGTTGGATTCGAGGGACGATGAGGTTTACCTGCCCACTCGGGCAGCCCACATGGGTTGCCACATGGGCTGCCCACATGGGCTGCCCATCCCATCCTCCGCTCAGCCTTTACGCCGTCCCAGCACGCAATCTGTGCTCAGGGCAGCAAACTGCTTAGCCGGGATTCGAAGCCTGGAAAAGAAAAATTCAATGCTTTAGATTCAAGGAAAAATAACTTTTTGTTTTCGAAGTACGGACCAAAACATTTAAAGCCAAAGCTAAGCCAAGTAATGCTGCCCTCCGAAACGTCAAATAAATTTTCCCTTCTGTTTTTAGACTCGTTCAGACCATTTTACTGATGAATTCTCTCTTTTTGTTTTTCTTTTTAAATATGTATCATCTTTTCTAATGCATTAGGCAAAGCGAGTTCTGTGATATTTACGAGTTTATTGATAATGTTAATCCGCCCTGATCCCGTTGGATTAAAAAAAAGAAGAGGAAGACTTTCAAGTTGGCACGGTGTTAAGTATTTTTACTGGTTGTGGAATTTCAGTCTCTTTCTCATGATACCATCCTTATTTTCCCCACAATCATATTTCGTTTCAAGCACTAAGACTTTGGAACCTACTGAATTTTCATTCCAAACTTTTTACTTTAAAAATCAGTCTTCCTCTTTTTTCATCTGCTGTTTATTTTCAATTTGAAATTTTCATGCAAAGTCAAATCTAATTTTCATTGCTGTGCATCATATCATTTTTTTTTCTTTTTTTGGCCTTTTTTTTAGGATACCCGTGTCTTCAAAAACCAAACCTTTTTTTTATTTTTTACAAGTGTTCACGATAAAACATCACAGTTTTCTTCTTTTTTTAAATGAATTCCCTGTAGTTAAAAATTATCTATGTATTGAAATGATTCGATGTCGTCGGCAAATGCAGTACGACTTTTCTTGACTGAGTTGAACATTCTTTTGGGTCTCGTTTGATTGGTGGAGCGTTCCCTGAGGACCGGTTTCCATTCAGCCAGTTAAAAACAATTTAGAGACGACAGCCGATCAGCTTCGATTCCAGGACTGGCTTTCGGGGCTGCTCGGTTGAGCTCGACTGCTGTCGAGCAAGGCCGATGTCGGACAAGGTTCCAATCGTCGACCAGTTAGTCTCATGCCAAAAATCACCAAGGATTTTCGCTCTTACATAAGGTAACCCCAATCAGATGAACCTTTCGAAACCTTTTCCTTTTTGGAAAAAAACACGAAACGCATACAAAGAGTTTGAGACTATAATTACCGTGTCGATGTTACAAAAAGGAACGCAGCTTTTCTTAACAAATATGTGTCAATCCTCGTCTTTTTTTCCCCCCACTTAAAAAAAAGTAGAAAGATAGCGTCAGAATTTTTTGATTGCAGTATGTCTAGCTGAGAACTTAATTTAGTTGAGTACGAAATTTTATAGTATTCGTTTGCGACGACTCGGTCAAGATTCCGGTTGGTTGTGCTCCTGAAGCCTTTCAGGGTATAATGAATGTTTCCTCTATAAATTATTGCCACTAGTTTTTTTTTTTGAAAAACTGGAATTCCCTTCATCGTCTTTGCTAATTCTCAGATCGTTAACATACTTAAGTGATATTGCTCTTCGCAGAAGAGGTGAATTGGAGCTTTAGTTTCAAAGGATTTATTGTCTGCCCCCTGTGTTCTACCTTCCATCGCCAAGTCGAGGGGAGCAAGGCAGAGGAGGTACCTCCTAACCCCACTACACGTACTCAAGGTTATGATGGTATGAAAGGTTGGACCTCGGTAAAACTCAAAAGATAGAAAAACACAACCTTCAGAGCCTAGAGTGTTGGTTGTGCGAGCCCCGCTGTTGGGAACGGCCCGGATCTTGTAAACAGGGTATGGAAGTAATGCGTATCGGCGAGGCTACTCAAGAGGAGAAGCATCGATTTATTGAGAGCTTGATCAGGGCGCCTGAAAGAAATGGTCAACCGTATCCATCCATCTGGCCCGAGAACTTTACCGGCAAAGTCAGTGAGCAAGAGCGCGCTCCGATCCCTGCACAATTTCGGAGCTAAATCCCTCGAAATAAGTTTGGAGAGGACAAGCTTCCTCACACACCCTTGACTTCGCTTCCTCCTTCGCGCTGATCCTCGGCTCGCCCCACATCCTGTCACGGCCCATAAGACTCTCCGTCTTCCTTCTTTTCGCCCGCCTTAAAAGTAAATAATAAAGAGAGGGGGAAAAGTCGAGCTATTTTGAAAATGTAGCGGATTTTACCGGCTCGGAATCGGTTCGCCCGAAGCTCCGCCGGCTGGCTGATGGCTTGTAAACATCCTCGGGATTCCGAAGTCTCAAGTTTTAATTGAAAATCCCCTCCTCCCGGTAATTACCGCGCAAATGCTGGCAGCCAGGTGCGACGGGCTTGCCTTTCATAAGTCCACCCTGGGGCATATAACTTCCCCTCCTGGAACGCGAGGTTCCTGCCGGGAATCGGACGAGAGGGATGGACAAGGATGGTTCGGCAGAGAGACGGAGCAAGCGCTACTGGCAAATCACACTTCGGTCCACACTCGAAGGGTAACAACGGAAGACTTGGTCGGGAAGTTGGGGGGTAAAGAGCGCCGCGGGGGCCAATATTGGCGGAGATGGCGCGGGCCGGCGAAGGCTGCCAAATGCTTCTAGGAGACGTGACTGTGACTGGGCGACGACTGACGACGGATACCGACTGGCTTCGCCGGAGGTTCGGCGCTCGGCAATTTGCGGTTTGATGGAAGCACGTGCAAGTGGAAATTCGCGGGGCGGTGCAATTTGGCACGGCGCGGCGAGCATCATACCTTGATGAGTGGATCGGATATTGAGTCAGAGGAGGCTGCGCCGTAGATTCGCTCTTAAAAAGAATCACATTATCCCGGATTGGAAAATGCCTGAATCTAAAATGAGGGAACTCGTTCGCACTGAACCTTTTGGACCTTGCATCACCATGTCGAACATCTGATCCAATAGGGATTGACCTTACCTATAAGCGGATCTAGCCCTGCTGTGCTGAACATAAGCTGATCTTATCTAGACTTTATCACAAACTTGCTGCCTATCTATGGGCGTGGAAAAAGTGGTTGGCTCGACAAGAGCAAATTGTTGCCTTGTGCTTTCAATGGGGGCGCTACACGCCCCCCCACTTAGAGGGAAGGGGGAGCGAAGTGTGCATCTGTGTCCAAAAGCCAGGGAAACGAGTGACGGTGGCAGGGGGAGGGGGAGGGGGAGGGGCGGTCGTGACTCGCGACGCTAGTTCAACTTTGCATATGAGACAGTGTTTGCTTGCCCTATCATAACAAGTTTTGCAATTTATGTTTCGAGAAGAGCCGTATATCATTTCTGAAAAAGATCTCGGCTTACGAAAATTGAATGCAAAGCAATAACCTAGGGCCTTCTGCGCTCTAGAAAGCCCCTCTTTAGGGCATGTTAATATGTGGAGTTAAGCGCCTACTCGACCCACTTAATAGACGTCTTGACGACGTTGCATCCGCTCTTTGATAGGTGTTTAAATTTACGTCACTCCTAGCAACAAGTCTAATATTCTTATATTTACATTTGAAAAAATGAATAAGGATATCAGGAGCTCGTCTTAAAACGTCTTACAAACAAAGTAATTTTTCTGTTTTGAGGCCTAAATCTATTTGTAACGTACCTAGAAGCCCTCAAATGCTCTCAAAATGACGCTTTCCACGTGAAAAAATGTATTCTGTATCGAATAACAATGTTTTTAAATAACCTATTGGCGCGTCTTAAAATTGAGCTTTTACTTTCAATGCCTTTTCCGTATTATTCGTCAGCTTCATAAGTCTTTTTGAAAAGAAAAAAAATATAGTTCCTGTGGGCAATCCTCATAAAATAACTAGCCTTGTTTAACCATTATTAGGCAGTCTCCTTTCATTTGAAGAGCCAGCTTCAAGTCGATTTTTAGTAGATATTTTTTTTTACCGTCCGGAAACCGTTCACATAAGAAAATCGATGGCAAAAGCCCCCGGTCAGCATCCGATCGGAGGATATCAAACGCAAGCATCTCAAGGATAATCCGTTCTTACAGCATCCTGGACCAATGAGACTGATCATCCTGGAATCATAGGGCCGACGTAAACTTCGCCTGGTAAACCCTCCGAGTAAGCCCACCGCGCCAAAAGCTGAAGGGCCCCAAAAGAGGGTGGACCTTCCAGAGGCAAACATAGACCCTACAGAGACGGACAGGCCCTCAGAGGGCCTTCGGGATCGCCACCGTGGACGACGTGGAGGTATGCCATGGGGAGCATACCCTAATGGGTGGGCCTCCAGATGTGAACTAACATCGTTTCGCCGTACCTTGAATGTTTTGCCTGAAGAGACCCTGGGCTAAGGTTGCACAAAAGGACGCCGACTTTTCCTAAGTCAACTTTATACCGTTCTCGACGAAAGATGATAAGTAACAAATTGGTTCGATCTCGCGAGCAAAAATATGGCAAGCTGCTTGCCGCCGTTTAATAGTATACCCTAATGGATTACGCGAAAAATATCGTCGGATGACAGGTATAAAATGATATCAAGCCTGAGAATGTCTGATGTGAGAGAGAGCGTGTTTTTGAGAAACGAGATTAAAAAGTATTAGCTTTTGCGGGATTTTTTTCTTCGTAATTGAGCAGCTTTTTTCCTTAAAACTTTTGTTATATAAAAGCTAAAAGTAATACTATTTTGCAAGGTCGGATTTCCAAAATGGATTTTTTTTCATTATTACAATTCTCATTTAAAGAAAATGCGAGAAAAAAAATATTACGTATTCAGAAATTTTGACTTTTTCAAAAAATTGTTTGGAAGTCAAATATCCAACATTCGCTAGAACGGAGCAAAAGTTCATTTGAAAGTAAACAACATTGTACAAGAACATTGTTTCTTACTGTGCATCAAATGTTCCGCACTCGGACGTAACATGAAGGCCTCCTTAGAATTTTCAGAAGTTACTCAGCTCGTTGAGCCTTTATTAATATCGCGTACAACATGGATGTAAAGCGCAGCTAGACTACTGTTGACAGAAAAGCCTCCTAAATATTGCAGGATGAAACAATGCCTTTTGTAAGTCGATTTGTTTTTTTATGACACGTCCAGAAAAGTCAAAGAAAATTTCACTTGACCTATCTCGTGTTCCAGCTTCCTGGAAGCGTTGTGCAGCGGAGCACTGCGAGTCAGAAGCCAATGAAAAAGATGAACCCTCCGCATATCACCTCCTCCCTTCGACCTCTCCCCCCGCGCGATTCAGCCATGTCGCCTGTTTCGCCCCTTTATTTTCTTTCTTTTTTTACATCTGTCCGCATTGATAAGGCAACAAAGAGAGGATCATTTCAGCTGTAGTGTGATGAATTTCAGCTTCTGTCCGATGCAAGCGTCATAAAGGCTTCATCCACTTTGAATTTTAATTATTAAACGGTAACGACTAATTCCTGTAACTTGTCGATCGAAGCAGGTTGATATTTGAGCGAATTTGAAATCGTCAATGACATGTTTGACCAATTTTGGGGATTGCACATGGTTTTAGCTTTTTCTCAGCGTGCGAAATGTAAGTTACCAAAATATGAGGAAAATGGTCGTAAACGGGACTGGAGTTTCGTCGAATAGTTCAGTGCCGAGAAAGCTTTTCGTGAAGCAATTATAATATTGATTCGAATTTTAAAACACATTTTTTGATCAGGTTCACTGATCGGGATATTGCGTAAAATACCAAAATGTTCAAATCCTCAAATGCGGTTAAATAATATTTTGTGGAGTTACAAGTACGAAAAACAGCGTTTATAAGTTAGTGCACACAAGAGAATAGGATATGACAAAGTTGGTATGCTAGCAACACTTCAAAGATCTTTTTTTTTTGTCTTTTTTGAATCTGTTAACATAATTTGAGTATTCATTCAGTGAAGAGGTCAACCATTTATTGCATTAAATATCTTTATACTCATCATGATAAATTGATCTCGTCAATCAATTTTCTGAATTTATAAAAATCCTCTGGTGCGTGAGCACAAACTGTATAAGTTTTATTGAAATAAATCAGCTACGTTGTGCCATGTAAACTTGGATCTTGAAGATCTCGTGTGGCTGGTGTGAAAATAGACTCCTGTGTTTATCAAAACCTACATCCTTTTGCTCCTCATTCTTTCCCGCGTTTACTTCCAAACACATTTTTTTCCTCTGTGGTGGCCGCAGGTACTCGACTCACAAGTCGAGCATCCCCCCCCCCATCTGATCCCTTTCTCGAAATTCGGCGTAGGGTTCGTTGGGTCTT
>Ga0058701_10000596_pt1 | contig 24444 bp, 12 predicted proteins | sample AgamicOrMae_FD_97039 | JGI IMG/M metagenome (GOLD analysis project Ga0058701, IMG submission 97039) | Agave microbial communities from Guanajuato, Mexico - Or.Ma.e | ecosystem: Host-associated > Plants > Phyllosphere > Phylloplane/Leaf | place: Guanajuato, Mexico | collected 2012-06-04 | reverse complement strand
TTAATTTTAAAAAATAAGATTTTGTTATTTAAAAAAATCTAAAGAAACTAAGATAATTAAGCTAATCTGAAAGACTTTCATAGCTTATTGAAAGAGGGTAATTTTTCGGGTACATAGGTGAGTTAAATCGGCAACGAAAAGGTTTTTTCAAAATCAAATCAATGTTTGTTGTTGCTTTTTCACTTTTTTTGAAGTATGGGATTTTTTGTACTGTTTTCTAATTGTCAAGAGTTTAAATTAATATAGATCGCTTTTTATTTTATTGAATTTTTTCATCGCAAGCACATCAACTTGACAAGAACGACATTGGGACTACCTAAAGTAAGAATCAGAATAGGAGGCAATTTTCAGGGAGCTCCTGTCAAGGTTAATAATCTGTCAGGACGGTCGACGACTTCCTCTAAAAGGCAGTGTTAACAATGCTGAAACATTTTATGCAACAATGAACGTATGTGAAAGCTGGAAACGCATCAACAATGAAAAGGGATCCGAAGGTGTAAAAAGGCGTTGAACCTAACTTACCCGACAGAAAGGCCGATGTCATTGAAATGTCGCTTGATGCCTCAAACCTGCTAGAGACAACTTGTTTTTTTTTCTGTTTTTTTTTTGAGTAGTCACTATTGAATCCGAAATCGTGTTTCAGTTTTTACCTGATGGTGAACATTGTGATTTAAGCCTATAAGTGTTTTTTTATGCCAATAGACCTATTTGTAACAATTTCAGTATCAAGTTTAAAAATAGATTTACGGTATTACGGATTCATGTAAAGTCAGTTAAACCAAAGGACAGTATGTTTTTGTATTGATATCGAAGTGATGGTCGAGGATCTGTGGAATTTGTGATGAATCAAATACTTTTAATTTGCTTCAATAACACATTATCAGATTTTAACCTGGGAAAATGCAAGATAGGTTCAAATCCGAATTTAGTTGTTTTTTTACTCTACGATAATAATATTTTCACGTGATCAGAAATAAAATACTTTTGCAAAGGATGATGTACTCTAAGACTGCATCACTTCAACACGGTGTGTACTCTAAGTTTCATAATGAGGGCCATAGTCAGATTTGACGGGGTTGCCTATGAATCGGAAACTTTCAGTGTCGGAGAGCTTTAAAGAAAGAAAAGTATCAGAATTTCAGATTAGATGGACAAACATCTCCACTTTTTAACCATGTATTTCAGCTTGCTCATCTCTTTTACTTACCCGAAGTGCTCTCGGATTCCACCTTCTCCACTGAAACTCATCTCCCTCTTCATCCATCCCCAGTCCGAGGATGTGAATCCAGACTCCCAAAGTTGTTAGAACACTTTACCTTTCTCGGAGGCGAGCGTTGCAGCCCACCAGGGAAATGCTTACAGAGCCCCATATAAAAGTGTGTGGTATGGACCAAAGTTCCATGAGCCGAGAAGCCCTGGGAAATGGGTCTGCAACTGCGCCGGACAAAATACTTAAATTATTGATTTTTTTAGATTTTTGATGAAGTAGAGTGCGCTCTCTCCATAGCAAATTGATGCCTTTGTCTTCGAAAGTCTCGTCTTCATTTCGGTACGCGCCGCGCCTCAGTCAGTTGCACTGTTACAAAATGTGTGATTATCCCGGACATTTTTGTTATGAAGTGTGGACAGTATAGGTCTAGGGTAAACTTCCGATTAAAATTTCCACCCATCAAAATGAAATCCATCCGAAAAGATTAACTTTTTTTTAGAGATTCAGGTGTCTCAGACAAACGTCGCAGTTTTCTCGAATTTTCGATAAGTTTTTCTTGAATGGTCCCTAAGATGAGATTTTCTTTAGTTATAGCATCGAAACAAGACATTGCGTGTCCTTTTATATTTTTATTATCTACAGTAGTATGCATTACGCTGGGAGTGTCTCAACTTCTTGTATAGGTCACCTTAAAAGCGTGCTTGAGTATTAATACCACCACAAAATTGACCAGCAAGCTTTATTGAGATGACAATAATTCTTAGTAAGGTGATCCTGGAAAGTATGCATACAATAAGTAGCTTACGTCCACCGGTCGAACCAAATCATGTCAACGCGAAAATTTACAATATATCACTTGTACCTAGATATATACTGGGTGTGAACGATACGCATTCAAAACTTCCCGAAGTGCTGAAGAGGCTGGTAAAAATCATTTTATATAGGACTCCTGTTGGCTCCCGATTCGGGAACAATCCACATCAGCCACGTAACCTACCGCACATGCGCACTGCACCGCGCGAATTTTCGAATCCTGTCGCAGCGACAAATGCACTGCACCGCAGTGTTAACAAACCACAACGAGACTAGCCGGGATGTCACGAAGTTCCCTACTACGCGAAACAGGGGCGAGGGATGAGGAGGTAACTTTGGCGCACATTTTCAATGCTGCACCAATGTCAGCGAGGTGTGTTGAGATGCTCCGTCTGTATCGCACATTCGTGGAAAGTCAGCAACGCGGACGAAGTGCGCCGCACGGCAAATCATTGCTTAGATTCAACTTTGGAACCAATCTTTGCGATTTTTCTTGCTTGATGTCCCCTAAGTGTCCGGCATCAAATGAGTCGTCTCGAAGTCCCCTTTATCACTGTAGAATGTTTTAAACGCCTGTCGTTCGCACCCTCCAGATGCGCAACTCCACAACCGGCAAACCCTAGATTGTATGTCCTAAACAGAAAAATGTTCCTAGAAAGTTTTTTTTTTAAGATAAAGATTTTCCGAAAAGAAGCAGGTTTTTAAAAAAATATTTTTCTTTTTTAGATGGAGCTAGCAAAACTCGCGAGCAAAATCAGACGACACAATAATTTTTTATCCTAATTAATTGTTTAGGATTTTTATAAACTCCTGAACAAGTTTAGGAGTTTGTAATCCTATCTGCGTTACCATCATCATTTTATCTCTATTCCACATTTTGGAAAAATCAGAAAGTTCAGGGTTTGTATATCTACCCCTCGCCCTTTCAATTCTGGATTTCTTATAAACAAATCTACTAATACAAAAGTCCCTTCGTTACCAAAGTACCGTAGGACTTTAATGCAAAAAGTTGGTGTAAGAAGATTGCAGAGTATTTTCTTGTTCTTCTGAATAAGAAAAAAAAATAAAACTTTCAAGGTGTGGATCTCCGCAAGAAAAATAAATAAATCCACTGATTTTCACAGCAAGTTTCAAATTGTCCTCTGGACGACAGAAAGCTTTTAGTAGTTGAAATGAATTTTGCGTCGTTGGACTGCGAAACGATCGATAGCGTAATTGGGCTGCACCAGTGAGTTAGAATCTTCTGATTTTTTTATTTATTTACTTTTATTGATTTTTTTGCTGGAAAAGAGTTTTTTCACACATATCTAGCGACGCAAAGTTGGTACGTTTGCAACGAACTGGAAATCATTGAGGTATGTTTCTAAGTGTGGGATATGCAGCATTCTGTCAAGGTGGCCGGCTTGTTTTACGTCACAATATAATTCATACGCGAACACTATACGTGTATCATTCAGATATAAATCTCCGGCGATGAAGTTGTGTTCAAGGGCCGGATTAGTTTTGAAGTATCGAGTTCGGCGTGTTGTTTGGTGTTAATAAGATGCAGCGTGCAGCTTATGTCATTTTTATTTATTCATTTTACACGTTTTCCCGTGCAATCCCTTGGACGCGGATAGACATTTCCTGCTCATCAATCTGGTCTCTTTTAAAGAACTCTCGTGTTCAAAGGCGAGTGAAAAAATTACTCCTTACTGCTTTTAGAATTTATCCAAGATTTACGCACATTAAATATTCATGCAACGTTCGCTTCTCTAACATTATGGCAACGAAAGTCTGGTCAGATTATAAGAACACACAATAGTACCATAGAGGTATGATTTCCAGCTTTAAAAACATTGCAGCAGTGGGCATCAACGATATCAATTTTTTGAAAAAAGTAGGTATCTTGGTTTGGTTTTATATCTCAATAAGTGAGTGCGAGAGTGAAAGGAACCAAAGACGTACTTGACATTTTTTCAAGATCTACCTACAAATAGCAATATTAATTGACACTGCTCAAAGGAAGTTTTTCATGAATCAAGCAATTGAAAAATTCTGCAAACCTTTTATTTTGTTTGTTAGTTTGTTTTTGTTGTTTTTTTACCAGCTTCAACGGTCAATTCTAAAAGCTTTGGTGTTTCTCGTTTTTCAATACGTTTTTTTATTATTTTTAATTTTATTTCTAGTATACATAAAAAAGGAGTCTGTTCTAGGATAGGTATATTATATTTATATTTTGTGTATTTACCATGGCAGCTAAAGTACAGGATCGCTTTTTGATTGTTTCAAGCAGTGGTTGGTCGGACACTCTCGATAAACGTGCTGCTAGCGATATTTGTTGAAAAACAGTGCTGTAATGTGAACGCTTGACATTCTTTCCGATGCAGGACATTGGTATGATCCTCGTGTAAGTTCACAGTCGAATTTAACTTGAGTGTGATCTCTGGAGACAATGTCCCCGTTTTCCAACTCCTTTCTTGATTCTATCGCGGAAGGCTCCTAGGGGATAAGTAAGTTAGCGACAACACTTAGAGGATAAAGACTTTGAAAGGCCATTCTTATTTTAGGTTAAAGTCATCGGGCTCGAAAAGTAATGTACCTGGGAGTTATTCTTTAGCGGTGATGTACCAAGGAATGAACAATATGCCGCGTCGAGTGTGTTTTCGCCCCGGGTCGAAGTAAATTACATTGCACCTTGTTCGTTTCAGAACTGACATCAATCGACGCGCGAATGGTGACATGTGACGTCGTGTTTGGATCATCTTTTCTTCTATCTAAAATCAGCGATATTTCGTTTTCCAACCCGCTGTCTAAACCTGTCCCAACAGCTGCAAAGAATTTTTCCAGAAAAGGGGCCTTAGTATTCGAAGTGTATGACTGACAGTGAGTATGGGTATCTTTTTTACGATCTCCGAAATTAGAATAAACAAAAAAAGCACTGGTTTAAACAATGACCCAAGTAAAAGCGTGCCAGCAATGTATAAACTCCGTTGGTTTTTAACAAGGGTAATAGGTCTGTCGTTGAAGCGCAAATTTCTAGGTGGTTGGTTGTACAAATCGGCTTTTTCCCTAGTTGAATTTTACTATGAAGCATGATTGATAACCCATAGTGACTAACCCAGTTTAGAGTGCATTAGGCACTCATCTGAGTGCTTCTGAAATTAGCCTATAGTTCACAAAATGAAAATCATACAGAATGTACTCTACGCAAATACGAACCTTGTAGAGAAACTTCATGTATGCATTAAGAAAAATATTCGGGACGCTAATAATTTGACAACTGCGACTGTTTGGTTCTAAGCTTCGTGCTTTTCGTTTCACAGTAGTCTTTTACAAGAGTGTCCTTAGAGTCACTGACAAATAAATGTCGTAGTAAAATAATTAGTATTAGGCCCATAAATACAGTACGAATTACGAGATAACTTTTGTCTGCGTAGTTTGTCAGGTGAACTGAATTTCGTTACGATTTCCGTATTTTTCTGCGCAGATGAAGATTATTGCTAAAAATCGTCTTTGAGGAAATTCATCATCCTTTTCAAAACTTATCTCGCGGATTCAGTGCCCCAATTGAGAAGCAGCCGTTTTTCAGTTGATCGTTTTTATCATTGAGGCCACGATCATGAGAAAAAAAAAGTATTTCTACAGCAACAAAAGCATTCGGATTATACTCTGAGAGGAATTGCGAACCTTTCCAGTGATAGGCGAGTTTGATAAGAGATCTCCGTTTCACATAGAAAAAAAAATGGCATTGGTTACTGTCCCACATTTTATTTAAATTTAAAGGAACCTTTTTTTAAATAGAAGGGGAGCGTTTTCCTGAAAAGTTCTCATTTCGCTTCCATAGAGTGATTGAATTTTCATGATCGATTTATCCAACTTTGTTGAATTGGTAATTCCGTGTCGAACTACTCTGTATGTTGCTGTTTACGGAAACGGGCGTTGATCTTACGAGAATCAACAACACTTCCGAACGAAAATAACCTAGTTTATATTGAAGTCTTGGAAAAATGTTACAAGGCTGGATTAAACATGCCAAGTTTTGTCATTCTTCAAGAACATTAAAAGTATATCACGGGAGAATATATCAAACGCGTTTAGTTGTTACTCAATTTACAAAATAGAAAGAGGGTGACGAGGATCAAAGCAATGATTGTGAAGTTAAGAATGGAATCCACATTAAGGATCAATATTCTTACAAGACGGAAATGAAACGAAAACGGCGAGTCAACGCTTTGAAAGCTCCTTTTTGTGGTCTTCTTAAAATAAAGAACGTAAAAATGCAACTTCAAACAATGGTTAAGTGTCTTTAGAACACATCCTATTTTTAAAACGATTCAACTGACATATCCTCCCATGTTAGAACTACGGCAATGGCAGACTTATCCTTGTAATTACAGATGAGCTACCAGATACAATTTCAAATAAAAGTAAATGTTTGAGTAATTAGAATACAATGCTCAGTAAAACATTAAAAATTACCCGAATTATTTGTTGTGATAACAGAATAGGTATTGTAACAACGTGTTCTGTTGTTACGACGATAGGCCAAAATGTTGATTTTTCTTCAAATAAAGCCGATAACTGTCACAGCGATTTTCATGTATCGACAGGTTGGCTACGGACGTACTCCTTTCTGATTATTAACTGTACACTCGCATTGATCGAATCCACTGTTTTCTTTTTTTTTCTTTTTTTAGTGATACTTAAGAGATAGCGTACGGAAAAAAAATACCGCTTACTTTGAAGCGCCTTATTTCCCTCAAAAAGAACTTTTTTTCCGTAGTGTCATAAGTCATAAAATAATTCAAAACAAGAACAAACGATGGTATATTTTCATTCGTGTTGGACATTCATCAGTTGATTGTCAGCGTAAAGCCGTGTTTATAGCAGAAACCATGATTTATATTTAGCGCACAGTGTACTGTACCTCGAGGTTAGATCAACTGTGCCACATCTGACGAGCTCATATTTTGAAAGAATATACGCAGGGCATTACTGGAAATATAAGCAGTCTCAGTGGGGCATGTACAAGCGACCAGTAACATATGGTCACTTGTCATAAAGAGCAACTTCGAAAGATACCGTGAATACGTCACCAGCCCACCAGTCTTGCGTGAGCTTTGAGTATTTGAATGATTACTGGCTTTTCTTTTGAGATTTGTTGACAACCGCCAAGTATGTTTGTCTTGCCATAACAACACTTGGCGCCATCTATTGGCTCGCGTATGAATCAATCAACGAACATAAAAGTTGAGGTTGATTTTTTTATTCGTGTGTGTGTGTGTGTTTGCCTTAAAAATATTTTAAAAAATAGTCTTAGAAATTCTTTGTCGATAATCCTGACTTTGGTAAACATGCATTCTCATATATACATGCAAGAAAAAAAAAGCATCGTTCTGAATTAGGGTTTCTTTCCTTTCTGATCTCAATATACTCAGAAAAAGACGTATGTTTGTGGTTTTTAGCTTAGTTTTATCTTGAGACGCTTTATCAAGTTCTTTTGAACAAACCAATGTCAACTATTGTGTTTTAGACGTTATCGGATTTTAATGTTCGTTTCCAATGGTCACCTGTCCGAAATTGTGAGCGAGTCCGAAACGCAATACTTTTTACTTGCATGCTACCAGTCACCAGTTGAAGCATGCACGAATATTTCGTGACCTTCCGTAACTTCGGATCAGTGGCCGAGGTTGAGATGAGAGAGAGAGACAGCAACAGAGCAGGAGGGAGGGGAGGGAGCACTGACACGTTCAGGCGCAGATCAAGCAGGAAGAGGGGAGGGGGGTGGACTCGTTCGGTACACATCGGACTTTGTGAGTTTAATGACCACTTTAGTCAGGTCTAGGATTTGCGTCTTTGAAAGCGCTTTTATCGGATGTTTTTTTAATATTTTTTATTTCCGCCGGATAGATTATCTCGATTGATTGGTGGTGAAATGCTGCTCGTTATAATTAGCACGTACAGGTGTTTGCTCGCTGGCGGCTTGGGATGAATTAATAAACTTATAAATGGAAGCTAGTATGCTCTTTCCATTGTTGATGGGCTGAATTTGGATGATCTCGCGAGAAGGGATGAAGATGAAGTGGAACAGTAAGATACCATATTTGCAGAGGGACGGGTAATTTGTTCGTCACGGATTGTGTACAGTCTTTTTGCGGTGTTTCAAACGGAGGGCGTTCTACTGAAGAATTAGTTGACACTAGTGTCAACATTGGATATTACATCGAAAGTTACACTTTTTACTCTTACGTTCTGCCTATTATCAGCAAGGTGCGAGAGGTGACAGTGGCGCGAGGCACAAGACACCAAACCCAACTCCACCTAATCGCCAAGCCTCATGCCGTTCACTAAGATTGCGTCATACATATGCCCGACTTCGGTGCCGCTCCTGATCGGCAGTTATCAAGCTGGACGACACATCTAGAAAGCAGATGCTGACGGCAAGAAATAAGCGGAGTGTGTGGCTGAATGGATCAACCTATATCCATTGTTAAATATTAACGCAGAAATAGTTCAGATATTGTATGATTACATAACAGGTCAAATCGTCCAGAAGATACACCAAACAGCATGACAAACATGCATAAATGGGCTTTAGTTAGTGCTTCGTGTTTTAAAATATGCTTGAAATTTATTGTTCATCAAAGTCAATTTTGTTTAAGTATCACGGGATGGGGGACATCGGCCTATTTTTTATGGCATGATCGCAATCAGATTATACTGTATGAGATTGTTAAAAAAAGCATTTTCGTAGTTATTGCGATCAGTGCTCAATTCGATTTGAGAATATTATTTTCCAAGTTATGCCAAGCTCTGTCAACAGGTATCAAATGAGGTCCTAACAAGTCCTTGACAAGGTCATGATTAAATATGAGTTTGATCAGTTTTGTGTTGTGCAATGTTAAGCCTTACAAGCGAAACTAGATTTCAGCCAGATTATGACAACTTGATTTGCTTCTCTTCGTGAATCTAGCTACATTTTTATTACGGGCGTAACTTTGAATTATCATGGCAGACGCTTTGATCAAAAGATTCGATATTAAATAAATCCTTGTTATTTTGTCCGTCTTTGTAAAAATGAGATCAATGGAAGATGCGATTTAATGAATAAATGCGAAATAACAAACTTCGTAGATAATACGAATAAAGTTAATTACTTTACTTTGGTATTTCGTCAACAAAAAGAAATATGAGAGAAGTGTTAAATCGAAGCGGAGAGACCTTCCCGGCGGAATATTACTTGTTTCTTGACAAAAAGTTTGTTTGTAAGACAAGAAAGGTTTCTCATTAAATATGAACGCCGAAAATTGAATTCCTTCTGTGTACAGCAGCGAACAAAAGTGCCGTCGGCTGCCTTGAAAATTCACCTGCATCACAAAGGGCGTATTATATAATGAATATTTGTCATAACACTTGTCATTACTTCAAATTGATCTTAGCTAACTTCGCTTCCAGTTGCTACATTGAAAATAACCTTGTTTACATTGGTTGGGTCAAAACTTCTAACTTACTACATTGATGGGACCTGAGGTAGAGAGCCTCATAGTTAGGCGACAAGTTATTCCCGCGCTGTGTGCTGATTGGTGGAATGAAAGGATGACGTGGCAGGTGATGCTTCACTCCCTGTGAGGCTGTTTGACCCAAAGGCAGTTTAATGACATTACGTAGTATCTCACACGTGTCATTGTATCCTGTAATTAATGCAACTCGAAGAAATTGTTTTAAAAATATACATATAAAAAAGAAGGAACGCTTTCGTATACAGCCTGTTATAAATAGTCTTAAAAACGAAAGAAAACATACAGCAAATGTTCACCACTACTAGATAGGTTGTTAGCCGGAGATGTACAGTCAGTCACGAGTTCAATATCCCATTTGTTGACCCAGCAATTGATAGGCCTACTAGCTGTCTTATATCATTGAGCCAACGGAGTAGCTAAAATTCGAACTTGAATGATTACGGGTTTAAATGTTAAGAGCACTTGAAAGTAGGGCATACATTTTTTTATTTTTTATTATTTTAGGATTACAAGTTTTACAACGCAAGCCACATATCGGAAGAGAATTGATTGCCAAAGAACCTTTTTTTTGGTCCATATTAAAACATTTGTTACTGTCGCTGAAAATCTCATGTTCCTGGGTTAATCGTCTGCACTTGTCTCAATTCTCCCCTATCTATAACATCTCATAGTCTACCTATGGGAAAACAGGTTAGTATTTTCCCGGTCCAATATATGCTAATTAGTTCAGCAACGGCCAGGTTCGCTTCTTCTGTCCATTGTATAGGAACAGTTTCAGAGTATTACCATGGCCTAAGTATTGTATCTCCCGGGAACAAAGTTAGACGCAATATTTTCGTCTATGACCAAACCGACGCAACTCCCGGTTGTTTTACCTGTTCACTGAGATGAGGTGTGCGTTTAAAGATCCTGGAGAATTTTACGGACCGAAGCCGTAATAAAAATGGGGGAAAATCTGGTACGACCGGTCACAGTTTCACTAAAACTAGTGATCTGAAAGCGACAATAATTAGAGTACTTTATTGAGCACTCTACAATAGTGTGTTCTTGTCGTACTGATCTTCCAGTGGTATACAATAATTTATCAATCTTGATGTAAATGTAATTTTATGAAAACTTTCAAGCTTCACAGGAAGATTAACCGCTTTACACCTTACCACTATTGTCAACTAAACCAAATCAATACTCATTCGCTTGATGGCTCGATCGGAGAACAAGAAACCATTCTGTAGTGAAATGATTTTTTTAAGTAGTGCACTCATCGTGGATGATACAGCATCCTGTACTGCTGCATCCACCTTATCAAAATTATTTTAAAAATGCAGAGGCATAACGTAGGCTTTGTAGTACATTAATCTAAATTCAATTCATTTTTAGTAATCAGTAAATATTAATAAACATATCTGAGTTTGTTGGGGGATGTCGTGGAAAGTATTCACGTCAATATTCAGCATTTTACTTGCGCGCACCATGTCTGGTCTAAGCTGCAAAATTTCTCATAATAAATTGCGTTTCGTTTCGTTCGCGCTGCACCTGATTACTCACACTCATCCACTGTACACAGCAGGTAGACTAAATATTAATATACTCTACTGTACGAGTACAGTAGCCGAGATGTGACTGTACTGTCGTGGCATTGACCCAGGACTATGGGATTTCCAGAAGGGAGAAGTGGCCACCAAGGGGAAAAAAAGAAAAAAAGGTGAAAGCGCCATGTTTGTTTGAAGATTTTTCACATCGCGTGATATTCTTTGATAAGTCTTATGCTGACATGCCGAAAGTGGGTGCCCGGTGGAAGAGTAGAATATATTACGCCTTATCAGCAGCCAATAACTAAAACTAGTTCATACTTCTACCATTCAAAAATAGTCCACGGAAGACTTTATATTTTTATAGTTTTGGAATACTACACAATCCATCAGTCAGCCAGAGCATTTTTTAAATGAATAATTAGGTACTTTTTGTACTCCATGATCCAATTGGTGGACACTCCTCAGAGGAGTGCATATCACGCAATTCTTGAGGATTCAGGAGAAATGGGGTGACATTCCAAACTAGGATCACTGTGATGAAGGCCTATTATTAGCAGTCTTGGGGAAAAAGTCTTTCATGGGGGTATTTTTAGTGATAAAATCGATCACAACATTTTCAGAAAGGTCTCCGTCAACACTATGACACCATCTAGGTCTGATATATCATACAAAATGAAGCTATAAAATATTTTTACGTTGCTTTCAAAACATCAAATTCAAGTTTTTCAGGTACTGGTAACATTAAACCTACAAAGGGTTGGGATGTAAATTGCGCAGAGCACTTTTCAAAGTTTCCTCAAGGAGTAACTTCCACACAAGTGAGAGGTGAATCTGCGGGTTGGTGCGTATTTTTAGCACTCTTAAGTCTTGGCGTGGGTATCAGTTTTGGGAATATGTGTTTGTTACCGATGAATATATATTTTCGTTTGATTTCCCGCATACTCAATGAAAATATGTTCGATTAGTATTTCAATTATAATATTTCTGAGGCTTTTATATTTTTAATGAAAATTTCAAAGTTTGAGGGACTTGCATTCCCTTCGAAAAGTTCCACTCATTACTGGGTCACCAGACTCGTAACTCATTATTTCTGAAGTGCATGATAAACTACATAGATATGATTCTTCTTGTCTTGCAGAATTAGCATTATTCCGTGGCGTTTTCGGTCTAAAGGTTGTGTCGTATTCTTGGTGATTTAAACATTCAAAAGGAGGAGAGAACCTGTTGTTTTTATGTGGATAACATCGAAAGAAGTTTATTGAGCTCGAACTACGATGTCAGACTACAGGAACTTTTCTCTGATTTAATCCAAACTTTTCCTGCCTAAGTTATCGGCCTTTTTCGTTCAATTCTGAAATTCAGTTCGACTTTGTTTTATGCTTTTACGAAATCCGTTTAGTACGTACGACTTGATAGAAAGCAATGTTCTTACATAACCTTAATCCAGAATAAAAAATATTTTTAAAAAAGTTATACTCCCGTTTTTACGCGTTCTTTACCTTTTCCTACCTACCTTGCATTTTAGAGGCAGAAATAACGAGTAAAGCGCATAACGCGGATGACGTCCGTTAGCCAACAAGAAGTATCACAACCGAAACCATAGAATATACAGTGAACAGCACGCCGCCATTTAGCTATTACCAAGGCAACGTCTTTTCAGGCCCGGCAACTATGATTTAAAGGGACATTTAATAATGCCTTGTTAAGGAAAGGGCACCAGCAAGAGTCGATGTAAGATCGAAATATCCAGAGAAAAATTCGGTCTCTTTGGTAAAGAACGAGAATTTTTTGCGAGGGCGTGGTCCTTGCTTCTCTGCGTCTTGTTGGAAATTTGATTTTTGTTGAATTTTCTTTCACCATTGTTTGATGCAATTGCAATTTTGTTTGTATTTTTAATTTAAGGTGACCGCTTGTCCCATTAAGGACGAAACATGTAATGAAGGTATTATCAGATATTTCAAACGATGTGACGCACAGGATGGACAAACATTCGCGGATAAAACAATTGCCTAGATTAAAATCAAAGTGACCGTATTACTTGGCTAAAATAGCAACAATAATAATAAACCGCCTACATTTTAATGAGTGCAAAACACGGGCAATACAACTGTATGTAACAAAAGTTTTTATTAGCGTACGTACACAGTAAACTGCGATTTCCAGTTATTGTAATCGATTTCATCCCTAAAAAGTACTGGACAACCTATTTTTTTCAATGCCCTTTAATCTTATTATATACCTGTAAAAATAAAGAACTCTTGCCATTCGCGTGTATCTATTCCCGATTTCAAAATTAGCGTTTCCCTGCTTTGTTTAATCTAAACCTCAGTGGTATCATCATTGCTTTCGAGCTTATAAATAATTATTCCATGTCGGAAATTGATCATTTTTAGTCAGAAAGCTAGACAGACCGTGATCGCCGTACGTATCAATATCACCGGTGTTTAGCAGCATTAAAGTAAGCACTTGCTGCGTGCTGCAGCTAATGGTGCATTTCTTCGTAAATGATGCACTCGTGATGTACTTGTAAAAGTGCATTCGCGTATACCGACCGATTTTGTTGTTTCATTTGTCTTGACGATACAGACATTTGGCAGGACTTCATCAATCCGTGATAAACGATTCCGTTTCGGGGAAGGAATAAAAAACGTTTTATACTTTTAGTTTTTGTCTGATGAATGGTTATGGTTTTATCAACGTGAATGGGTATTTATCGAAATTCCGTTATTTATACAGCTTTTCTTTGTCCTTTTTTAGTGTATTTAATGTACGCAACAGAATGTTGCTTTACTCATTGATGTAATAGTTTAACATTCTACGAGGATCATCAAAATTCTCGTGCAGAAGAAGGTTCCTAGAAAGTTTGTGTGTGACCTTTTTTTTAAAAATTATTTTTTTTACTAAGGTTAATGTTGACCGTTGGGAAGGATAATACAGACAAACGCACAGACGGACAGACAGGAAAACAATTACACAAGCGTTCCCCTACATTAACAATTTTTAGCGTACTTAGGTTTGTAGCACAGACGCCCAGGTATATCTTCTTATCTGAAACTTGATTATTTATCGCATGGAGTTATAACCATGAAACATGGGAAAAAATACCAAGAGTTCAGACAGCTGTTATTTGGGCTGGTAGGTCAGTTTAAAGAACCAATTTTAGACCTTTTCGATTAATTTCTTTATTTTTTGAGCAAGGCTCTTTGTACGAATAAAAGCTTCCCCCCTTTTAAAAAAAAGGAAAGCCTATAATTTTTGGAGGGATACAGTATCTTAGCAGAGAATAGTCATACTGTTAAAGAAAGTTTCAGATCAAATATTCTAGGGAAACCTTATTGGTTGGCCTGCTTCACCGTCCGCAGTGCTGTCACAGTGCCCAGGTGGCCAGGATGAATGTGACAATTTAATTTTTGCGCCAGCCGAAACAGACCACATGGTCAAAATTGGGTTGCTTGAAGAGTCTTCCTCAATTGCTTGTAAAGCTGTCCAGCGAAGAAGTGCTTTAGCCCTTCGCTTCCCTATTTCTTTTTTCCTCTTTTTTTTCGGCCTCCTCTACTGGTCAGCTTTACTGCTGGAACGACTCCTAGTCGTTCTTTCCTCCCCTCCTATTTTATATCTGTTCTTGCAGTTAAAGAGGAGAAACTTAAAGAATAGCTCGATTAATACTTCTTTTTGTCGTCTGAGAAAAACTTTGATACTCGGTAATACAACATAAGATAAGCGCATATGGAGTAAGCGGTGTTGGCCATAAAATCGTAATTTTGCCAGTGTACTTTCCACACGTTTAAGTCGTCAAAAAGGCAACACTGGCGTAATTGGTGACCAAATTACGCACCTTTCCAAGGTTTTTATTCTCCACAGCCGAAAAGTGTCATATCAATCGGACAAAAAGCTAAATCCGGGCGCAACAGAATAACTTCCGATTAATTTTCGTTCAGCTCGGATGTCAGCAGATGGCGCGCGTGTCAATGGTGTTGCAAAAGCACCTGAGGGTATGAAAAGTTTTTGTGGCACTGTGTTAATGACTTATTCGACCAAAACCACGCAGATGGAAGTGTGGGTAATACTTCATATGAAGTCAATCTTCGTTGTAAATTACAAGTAAACTTAGCATTCACACATCTTTCGTTCACTTGCGAGGCTTGTTTTGGTGTACCTAGTAGAGAGAACAATGTATTCATTTTTCAAATATCAATGTGCTCTTCATTTAAAAAAAAAACTATTTTAACTGGGTTAGTTTCCGCGCTACACAGCTCCTCGCTCGCAAATATTGTGATATTCCTGTGGAACACTAGGTCAAGAATAGTAAGTTGTAATTTGGAATCTGCAGGAAACACTTTCTCCTTAAGATACCATTTTTAAAAACTTTGTTGCTTTTTTAATTTTTTTTGTCACCCTCTACAGAAGTCTACAGATATGACGTCACAACTTCTACTTTTTCTCTGATAGCGCTTCTTTGCCATTTTGTTCATGATTTAACGATGCAGGTTGGCACGTGTGATTCATTTAAAACCAAAATGATACGCAATGCTCATGTAGGATCACATGAGCTGATAAAATTCCCTTTCCCAGCTCCTACGCGAGTCTCAAATCAGCATCCCGATTTCTATCTCCCTAGAGGGTGTTTACAAAAAAAAGTTTAAACATGTTTTTCATTGACGTACATAGGCCTCCCGGATTACGCTTGCCGCAAAAACTGGGCATCTAATTTTCATGAGTTAATTAATCTTTATAGCAGTGCACCCCTAGCTTTAATGATTACTTCATTTTTTTCTGCGCTAGGATAGCTCTAAATCCACCTGGACGATGTCAACAAGAATTATTCGTTTTTTATTTGAGGAATGAGACGCCGTAACAAGCCGGACATTACAGGGGTCTTGATGAGGAAAATGTATGACCTTACCAGAGGGTCATCGTTTGGGGAGAGGAAGGCACCCCCTCAAGGGGGCCCCTTAAGGGGGTGGCTTAAGGGTGCTCGGCACAGCGGCGACAGGGGTGAAATCGTCCTGGGGATGTTTTGGTCCTTGCGCCTCGGAAAAGATGGGCGGATTGTCCAGTATGTAGGGGAGAAAAGTCACAAAAAATTAGCGGTCTTATCTTCTGTGATGACAGTTTTAGGACTACTGTTAAAAACACTGCGATTTTCCTTGGTGAATCTCCAAATTTCGTTAACTGAACATGTCAACATTTCCATCAACATTAATGAAAAATTAAGGTTGCGATGAAGAGCAGACTCATAAATATTACAGTCTACATTAAGTTCAAATTTTTTGTCAACTTTGTCAACAGCATCGCAGTTTTGTGAATACAGTATAACGATAAACAATGCAATCGGAAATAAGACCATTTAGTAATCATTACAAAACAGCTTGGATATTGCTAGCATTTAAGTACTGTACCGCGTTCACATTCGTGTTTAAGAAATACGTTGTAACTTGAGTGAAAGAGGCAGAGTTTAATTTGAGCTTCAAGGCAAAGAGAAATATAAGAAAAAAATATCAGGTAAAATGGAAAATTGCATACACGCAAGATTTTGCTTTAAGAAAAAATAAGACCCTTTCAGAAAATAAACTGGAAATATTGTACACTATATTGTCATGATCTGTATTAACTGAGCTTATGTACGATATGGTCACCAGCTCAAGTCAACATAAAAAAATAATCTGAAAAGTAAAAGAAAAAATAAAGTAAACATTGTAAGTGAAATAATCTCTAACGAAACGCCAAAAATAGTGCCAGGAGTAGCAGTGGGATACGTTGTCATTTAAATATCTACGAAAACCTCAACAATCACAGAGCCAAATAGTGCAGTATAATAGTCTTGGTTGCAGACTTCTCACTCAATCAAGTTAATGACTTAATACCGGTGTAATTCATTTCACAGTTCCGAGTTAGTTCGTTAATTGTCACCGTTATTAATTTATATTAGATTGACCAAACTCTTGGTTTATTTTTCCAAAACAACTTGCAAACAACGGGAAATGAATTTTGTTTCGTGAGTAACATATTGTCCGGGATTTTTGATTTCGGCTACAAAAACATATCCACTCTCAACAAAATAAAAAAAAATTAAAAAAATGAATTAAAAAAACGGAATGCACCTTGATATAAAAGAACATATCCTACTCACTGATATCTATTGCATGATTGTTGAAACTCTCCTTTTTCACCGTATAGAGAAAATTGCGCCCTGCTGCATTTGAAAATTACAACAGAATTCTAATTTCTGACATGTTAACCTGGCCTTACTCTCTGTCTTTCATTTCGTCTTTTTCTCCTCGAGACTAAAATTGTTTCCAGGGGTCGAACGTTACGTTGACAATGTAGCAACAATCACAATCGTTTCCGATTATTGTCTGTGACAATCGCAAAGACGAATTACGAAAGGATTCGGAGTTTCAGGGTATCTACCTCATTAAATACTCGTGTAACATTGCCGGATATATGTCTGGCACAATGTATCAAGGTCCCAGTACCACCATCTAGCGGCGAGGAACGGAAATGCTCCCATTGTTGCCGATCCCGATTGTTGGACGATATCGTAGTACGAGTCTTGTCAAAGATTATCGCTTCCGGAAGGGTTTGGGCCAAAATTTAGCCACTGTTCAGTTCAGAGCGCTCAATTTAACAAAGGCTATTGCTGATCTTCATCCCTTTACACTTGAACCAGTAAAATAGCTTTTCCAGTACTGTAGAATTACCTGGACACAACTTAATTATAATACACGGCTTTTCTAATAAGCTGTAACTGTGAACGTGGAACAAAGGTAACGCTATGAGCTCCATTTAAATAACGCTAAAATAAAATAAACTAATTTTTAGGTTTCTTAAAATAATCAAACATGTGGAAATTTCAAATACCGAACTGAGCACTTCCTAACAGCGTATACATTTTTTGTATCACTTGAAACTAAACCACAGGATTTCACGCAAAGTTTTCTAAAAAATACGATTTTACGCGTGTAATTAAAAAAAGGGACAAAAAAGCTCATATGACAGTTGCTAAAGTCCAAAAAATCACGCTGCGATTTAGCGATACCTACGAAGAAAAAGCTATGTATAGACATTGATTCGTTAAACCGCGTAACTGCTCCAGGTTGTCATTTTACATGATGTCTTTGGCATGATGAACTTGTCAATTATGAAGCAGTACACCAGGGCTTTGTGGTTCCCCGGTGACAATTCATAATTGTCAAACGGGTTTAATAGTGCTAAGCCCATTGTTGCAAGTTAAATCCATAATTGGTGCGCGTCATTATGGCAACACGCATTAATACATTTTTCATCGTGCCCTTGTGACCCATTGTTGCATCTAAACCGGAGAGCTCGTGGCATTGTGCGGCTCTTCGTTATGAAATGATTCGTGATAACTATAAGATGGGCATTGTCACGATCGTTGAGGACCGAGGTTTCAATCAAAATCAACGAGATATCTCGCTGTGCCCTCTTGATTTGGATGCACCGAGCTTAGCTTGGGTCTGATCAACAATTGACATTCAACTTTTTTTTTCCTGTTGGGTCAACTCGCCGCCTCAAACAGTTTCGTATAGGTCAACATGAAAAGATCTATAAGTTAGTTGGATATAGACGTTCTGATCTTATAACTTATGCTCTCTTCTCGTCCATATCTACCGCATGACTATTTTGAAACTCGTTTGCATTGCCAAAACTGCGCAGTGCAGGAGGACATGAAAGCCAAGTAACATCTCTTCGGCAGATCTTTTTTGTATTATTGTTTTAACTAGTAATATTCGGCCTCAGATATTAGACGATAGTGTAACCAAGCCTCCAGAAGTATGGTAATACAGGTATTTCAAGAGGTACAGAAGTATTGATCGACGCTATAAATAGGATCAAAGGATTCGGATTCCGTAAAAATCGAACACTCGGGTTTTCAAGGCTTTCCACAAGCTAAACATATTTGGGCTGTGAGCGCAATTACATGCCACTCGAGATTCTTTAATTAATTTTGTTTTGTTCAAATTCAATTTTCAATAACTATCGCAACTCCCGTAGTTAGTTAATTTAGAACGCCATTTTATATGAAACTTGACCAAATAGTCGTGTGCATTATTCTGAGGCACGGGCTTAAATGTGACTCCTGGCCCCCGTAATCTGGCGGTCAAGTAACCTTCATTTTGTGAACCCTCCATCAGTTTGGCAACAGTCACTGCTGCCAACCTACAAAGTAGGTGGGAATTCGAGAATAGCAGTTCTCTGCACCTCCAGGTTGGTGAGTAAATCTAAAGAGAGGTTTATTTTAATGCAAATAGAACATTTTAATTCTGCATAGCTATTATTTTAGACTGTCCACGTCAATCATCTAATATTCTTTGGGTGGCAGAGGTTGGTTTAGTGCTCTTGCAGATTTTGTTGCTATTTTTTTTAGACCCACGCAGGTAAAGCTAATGGTGCTTGTCAATTAATTGAGTGCGATCTTGAATACACGGGCGCTGACATCCTTGCTTAGTTTAAATAGAACATCCTTCTTCGGACCTTTAAATTCATTAAAAAATTTGCTATAACACCTACGCCATGGTATTATTGTACGAGGAAAAATAAATGGCCCGTTAACCTACCTACCCAACCAATTTTCATGCAATAGGAGTGATTTCGGAGAAAGCGCGAAACCTCAAAGAATAAAATGAATCAAAAAAAGAACATGCTTTTCAGTTTAGTCTAACATTTAGATGTATATCTCACTGTGGATAGGCCTATACGAAATGCTTAAACTTGTAAGGTTTGGCTGACCGTAAAGGGACCGATCCATTTGGTAACAATGTCCTCTTGAAGACTGCAATAAAATTTATTAACGTGCAGAAATAAAGGCGGGATATCCTTTTCTTACAAAAATGGTACCAAATAATTTTCTCCATGGTGCCGTAAATATAAAACTGAGTGGCAACGTTGTGGTTTGTGATAAAAATAATCGTTGTGCTGGACCGACAAATATTGAATCTTCTTGGTCGTAATTTCAAAATAAAGGCTGATTTAACGACCATTTTACGGAAGGACGTGTACAAATGTCATGGTTACTCCAGTACAGCATGAGCTATTACGGATTATCCAGTTATAGGCTCAAATAAACAGCGGAGTGTAATTTTTTATTGTCAACATCATTTATTCTTTCAGTAGGCGCTTTGATGAGCGATTTATTTTGCTATTCTCTGATATTGACTGATTTCCCCTTCGTTTCAGCCCATGATGACTTCATTTGGCGAGTCAGTACAAAGTGGTATCCATTTTTTTTTGTTATTACTTTTATGGGGCGTACAAAGTTCTACGTTTTGCTCATCATCTATAAACCGTTTTGACTCATTTTCAGTTGTCTGATAGAATTTCTAAAGTTCGAAATAAAAAATATGTGAAAATAACTTTTTGTATTAAAAACATTTCCATAAAGACATAAAATTTAAGAGGATATGAAAATTTATTCAAAATTTTTCGATTTATCAAATTTTTGAACGATAAGTAGCCAGGTCGCTTGACCGTTTTTTTTATTTTATTTATTTATTTATTAGTCCAGAAAAAAAAACACCAAAATAGGGCTGTGTATGACGTAAGTCTGCATGTGGGTGTCCCGGGTCGAACTTTCCGTGCGGATGTCTGTGAAATCGCTGATACCTGTGAACAATTATCAGTGCCTCCGCAGGTATCGTCGGGATCCTCAAAAACAAACTACCCTGTATGGCTTTAACACTTGAGCTTAAACGGATTTAAAAACAGGATTACATATTTGATAATTAAAAGTTTGTAAGTTAGGCACCATACAAATTATTGACTAGTCTAAACCCTTGACCCTCTCATTTGGTCCCTTTCCTACAGAGAGGTGAAGTGAATCTAAAAATAAAATTTTTTCTTATAAAAGGTGACAGTGCAGGCGCAATGATTTACTAAGAACAAGCAAGTTTCATCCAATCGTAAGACACTATTGTTTTAGGTCTTTATTTTTTCAGAGAATATCAAAGCCAAACTTTCCAAGACACACTGAAAAAATCATTTCGTTTTTATCGTAGCGATATCAATTATAGAAACTTTCCAGTCATTTTAATTCTACTTGATTGTTATATAATCTTTGTTGCAATGCACATGTAAGAGTTTATCCCTCAAGATCTACTTCTAACAGCTTGAACACTGCGCCTCACGCCATACCTTTTTTTATTTTTTTCTTTATGGCCTTTCATCCGTCGGTAATCATCCTACTATTCGGGATCAATACGAGAGTATGTAATCACGCGTCATTCTCGATGTAATCCCAGAAACGATGTGCGATAACACTGTGTGATAATGACTAGGTTTCAAAAAACACTTATGAGGGAACTCTCTAAGACGCCACATGTCTAAATAGAGACCGAACAAAAGCTAGTCAATAGTAGATATTCTGTTGTGCAAGTTGAAAATGTTTACGGGATTGGCGTTATCAAAGCAATGTCACCCTCTCTTAATAGGCGCAGGTTTAGAATGGGTAAAGTGAATCCTCCTCCAGTTTGCTGATTTCAAGCCTGATAAGAGATATATAGGCCAAGTTTATTTTTGACAGGCTAACAAGAGTAACGTCTGGTAGGTATGATACAGTGCATTTGGAAAAGCAGAGTTGCATGAAGTAAGTTGGGTTATGTTTGGGTAACCTTAGTAAGATTAAATAGGTTAACCCGTAACAGCCCAAAGTATTTGGAGTGAAATTCTCTTAAGAGAAATTCAGATGATTTTTCTTGTATATTACGCAATTTTAAGCTTTGAAAAATGCCTAAATTATTAAATTTTAGGCTTCCAGAGGGGTGATATTTTTTTTAATTCTGACAATGCTGGTGTGAAAAGATCCTCTACAATAAATGTTTCTGTTGCCGAAAGGCATCGCTGGGCGGTAGTGGGTTAAATAAGGGTAGGCCAAGTTAGGTTGGTTGTAATGAGGTGAGTTTAATGTAGATGGGCTAGGTTTTGTCTCGTTAAGTTAAATTATACGTTAGGCTTAGCTGGATTACGAGAGAAACCGCACCATCAACACTACGGTGCCGCGAAGTACAATAACCGCGCCATCATAGAAACTCTTGACTAGGTTAGGTCGATTTGGAATGAAACCGACGTCGAATTTACCTCTTGGCAGGGTCTCCTCTCTCTCTTCCCAGAAGTCTTGTGCGGTATACGAGAGGAGGTATTTACTCACAATCAGCCCGGACACGGTCCACCTACGCACGTGCTGCAGGGAACGCCCGTCCGGGCGTGTATGGCCCGTCCGGGCGGAGTCATGGGCCGTAGCCGCGGGCCACGGTGACCATCCTCTTAATGGGTCGCGGCCGTAAGTCATCGGCCAAGCGTCCAAGCCCATTTTCAGACTAAACACGTTCTTCTAGAGACAGCCATTGTCGTCTAAAGGGCACAAGGTTTGTGCAACAATAGGGCTGCGCCTGCGCTTACAAAACGACTCTCAAAATCGTGTTCGAGAATTCGGCTGAGATCAAAGTCAAAAGCCGTTCAGATTTGTCGGGCACGTTATATGGCAAGTTTTAGATTCGGGATTCATGCGCTTCCCTTTTTTTTTTGGGAATGTTAAAAATACGCACGCTTTGGAATAAACATACTCCAAGCAGCGTCACATCGTGAGGGTTGGACTTAGTGCGCAGGCATTTTTTTTAAATTTTATTTTTTATGGAACCATGAGAGTAGGGCCGCCCTACTCTCATGTTGCAACAGATGACAGGTATAGGACTACATCAGGTTTTTGCTCTTAAATGGAGCCTTATTTTTCTCTCTTTCTTACATTTAGCGCACATTTTCAAGCTCCCATAAAGTATGCATTACATATAAACTAGCTTTAAGTTCTTTGCTTAAAATTACTTAAAGGGTGAGATGCTTATATCCATAAACAATTTTAGCACTAAAAGTTGCGTCAATGTAATCAAGTACCAGATTACTGGCCGAGGTGGAAGCTTAAAATTTTCTACCGTATTAACTTGTAGTGTTGTTTAGCAAAGCCATTTTGATTAAGAATGGTAGGCATGTTATGATTGTTTTCAATCCAATGGTCTTCCGCAATCCTTGAAAAGAAACTCCTAATAGCAACCCCAAAGAAAAAAGTATTGCTCTCATCAAGAAGCGATGATTGCGAACTGATAGCGCTCACCACAACTCCCATACCAAGCGCTAGCGCCCCTTTCCATATTCCCATTATTCCAGTCATAAAAATGAGCTTGGAATGAATTTCACTCCTAGCAATAACTTACGAGGTCACAAGTGCTGAAGGAACAATTCCAACCGCCCAGGACGTTCTCCTTCAGATCACCATCATAAATTGGGCACTGATTTAATCGTACTATATGATGCTCCTTCTTAATTAGGGACGCCCTCACATTCCTATAAAAATTCTTATGGAAAGTTTGGCTTTAATACGTACATATATTTTGGGAGGAAACTGCCTTTAATATGATTAAGTTCCGGATTAGCTGATTTGGAAAGCAAAATTCTCATTTCCTCTTTGAAAAATGTAGGCGGCTCATTTTTTTTTCTACACCGGTAGTCTACTTTATTGGGGAAAAAATGTGTAAATATTGTTTATAGGTGTTCTCAGACTGGAACGTGTACCGGTCTCTGAAAGAATATCAAGCCGTCGTAGTTTGCGGGGCTATTTGCATTGCTGCTAGATTTTTTTCTTTCTTTGTTATTGTTTATTTTCCTGGCGCTTTGTTGGGTTGATTAAATGATTTTCAAAGTTTGCTCTTCATTTCACGTCGGCTAAGATATTGCTTGAATTTGTTGGTATTCTTAACGGGAGTCTGGCTCTGTAGACAGTTCCTCATATCTAGTGAAAAATTGAGCTGCGTTTTCAGGAGAAAAACTCTACCTTTCGTTTGGTAAATGTTGGTTTGATTCATTGTTGTTAATAAGGGCCCCCACGAACAGCTCACGGTGACGGTAGGGTTGAGGGGTTGTAGGTTGATACTACGCTATGTCAAGTAAGCACCAGTGTTCAGTACAGACAGCATTGACATTGGTAGATCGTGGTCGAAGCATTACCCTGTGCCATAAGCATTGGTATATTTTTAGTCTCACTTTCAATTTCCTTACGTACCAAAATAATACGGAAAAGAGATGAATCTTGCTTGCAATAACTTGGGACACTTGAAAGTTTGTTACAGTCTCTAAGGGGTACGTCGCTTGTTGCGTTTTGGGTTGCATTAAAATTTGTTCGAGGTACCTTGTACATCTTAATTCTTTCCACCTCTTTTTGCAGTTCTTTGTATTATCTCGCTGGTCCCTAAAGAGACCATGGTATCTGACAGCGTCGGAACAAGACCCTGGTATCTCGCCGCGCTACGGAAAGACCAAGCTATCTCGCAGCCTGTTCTAAAACATGGTTTTCGGCGGGCTGTGTTTGTGAAACGGTTATTCG
>Ga0058701_10000595_pt1 | contig 24464 bp, 7 predicted proteins | sample AgamicOrMae_FD_97039 | JGI IMG/M metagenome (GOLD analysis project Ga0058701, IMG submission 97039) | Agave microbial communities from Guanajuato, Mexico - Or.Ma.e | ecosystem: Host-associated > Plants > Phyllosphere > Phylloplane/Leaf | place: Guanajuato, Mexico | collected 2012-06-04 | reverse complement strand
TGTGAGAAACCTAAATGCTTTCCATTTGAATTTTGTACTAATCGTTCTAATGATGACCTGTTTCGGGTGTTACCATTCTACCTCGAGCAGTACCTGCAGGTTTCTTGTTTTTCGGTAGGCGTCGTTCAGATTTTTGAGATCTAAACGGACGATATGGTGAGTATTCTAACGTACAAGTAATTTCCAAATTACACTTTCTTAATAAAACTGGCCCGTGGAAGCAGGGAAGAGGAATTAAAAATAAATACATCGTAATCTGTATATTTCGTCCCCGTCAACCAAGTGATTCTTATTATTTATTATGTTAAATTCGTATTAAAGTTCCCCGAAGGACTGTATTCCATCAAGAGTGGATTATTTATGTATAAAACCTAGAAATATTTTTGGTTAGGTATCTTTTTTTCGACTTTGATCCTAAACGTGAAAGATTAAAATTTAAAATTTACTTATTGTAAACTATTGATAGGTTAGAGTATCCACCGCACCGTCCGCTTACACATCGAAAATCTGAACGCTTACCGAAAAACAAGAAACTTGTAGGTACTGTACGAAGTAGAATGGTAACACGCGAAACAGAGGTCTTCAATAGAACGATTAGGACAAAATTATGACGGGAAGCATTTAGGTTTCTCACAAACAACAACAAATCGCTGCCATGACACCCCTACTCGCGTGGGGGTGAAGCGGGGAGTAGGCACAGCCTATAACTTGAGACCTAGGGTATCATATCACACTTTTGATGTGACTTTTTGAAGTAGCGATGAAGCCCAAGTTTTACATGTCCGACACTGTATATTCTTTTTTCTTTTTTTTTTCTTTTCAAGCTTTAGCTTGTTTGACCAGATTTTTCCTGCCTCATGACTGGAACCAAATGGTCCTTATTGGATCTCTTATGAAAATAGGAGGAAACCTGTGTGCAACTAAGAGCCTTGATCCAATATGTATATAGCGTAATAAAGGCTTGTTTGTCGCGGACAGGAATGTTATGCCTCCCTCTTAAGTGATGAAGCGAAAACGTCGATGCTTATCTATGTGCTTTGCGTTTGAATAGTTTTATCTAGGCCTCGCCAAAGCATATCAGCCTTCCCCTCTCTTCCGCTAACAGGGCTGGACTGACCGCCCCATATCTATCGCCGTTGTTTACAGCTCGCTGGCTTTCAACAGAGTCCAGACACACAGTTGTGCTTTGCCTGTTCCTACCATCCCTTAATAAAATTAAAATAGTAGCCTGCTGCAGGTTTACCCTTTTCTCAGAATACTGTATAACTAACTCTCGGTGGTTGTTCGAAAGTCTTTGTTGGACTCCAATAATGAAGAGAAAGCGATGCGATCATTAACTCTCGTCCTTTCAACTCACTGTTGCTGATATGAGAGGCACGCGACGATGTCACTGAACGGAATCGAGTACACTACTGGACATGTTGCTGCCAAAACAAAATAATTGATGAGAAATTATTCAGATGTAATTATACTTGATTTTGTTTTCGTACACTTTGCCATTATTGAGAGGCCAGTGGAATGCAAAGCATCGAAACAAGATTGTCCAAATGGACAGAATTCCCGTTCTTTGGGTCAGTCGTGGCCATTGGACAGCGAATGGTAGGGTAACGCTTTGGCGCGGCGTAGAGGACTTCTGACAACTAATTTGGCCTTGATGTTGATGCGGGACCTGTGCAGGTACTGGGGCACCTTGCACCCCTGCTGATGGTACCCATGACATTGGTTCGTGTCGCTGTTATTCGCATGGGGTAATCCTCTTAAACGGCTTGCCCTTCCGAATCAATTTTTTATTAGAGATCTTCGAACGTATTACTACTTAGCCGTTTTCCCTTGTTGGAGACCTTCCCTACAGGGAAATCTTCTGTCGCGGGAACAATCAATCCATTCAATAGCAATTATACTTACTTTGGCTTGATACTGGGATGAGCTGGTATCGCATGCATAACTCGATCGGCGTAACTCGAGTATATGTGAAAAGTAACCACTACAACTATAAAATATATTGTTCCGAGCAATACCTCAAAAGCGTATTTACCCAGAATCGTTTACTTTTGGAAAGCTACATAATCTGATAAAAAAAATTCTGGATATTCTATATGATGTTTCCAGCGACTAAGTTTAATGGTTGAGGAATGGCAGTTTTGTTATATACCAGGTAAGGTGCTGTACTGTACATGAGGCAGAGCTTATTAAAGTCAGCTTGCATATTTTGCGGGACTATTTCTAGCATCTCATTTTTCGTTTTCCGATTCTGGCGGTGCTTTCTGACTAATTGGTAATTACGTATGTAGAGTTCCTTTTTGTCGAAAAAAGCAAATAATAACAGAATGAGCGTCCAGGCCCTTGATTTGCGTTTGCGTTCGGCGAAAACGTTATGCAAACATTGCGACAAAAATGGGAGGCGCTTATTATGTTTTGTGTATATTTGAGTCTTTGCCTGTTTCGACCAAAACTACAGATTTCGTACATTTTTCTTTTTAAGGTTGTTGTGCATAAAAAGAAACGGTATAAGGAAAGGTATTCTCGCGAACATTTTGTGCTGCGAGATTATTCAATAAAGTCGTCGAATCCTTTGCTAATGTGGAGTTGGATTGATTTTTTCCGAGCGGGAAAGTAGAGTTATATTTCGGAAACATAGTACATATTTTCTTTTTCCGCTATTACACCCACTGCGGTTTACCCTAGATCAACCTTCCATCATCACAATGGGATGATTATGATAAACGCTTAGGTCAGATAACCTAGCTACAATCGCTTTTCTTCGTGACAAATATTTTTTTAAATTAGGTACTTCATGACTTCCCCTTTATCGATAGGCAACCGATAAAACACAACAGGTGAAGAAAATGCAATTGCTAAAATTTCTTATTTGGCATATAAGAAATAATCGGAGCTAGAGGATGGTTTCAAGAAGTAAATCATTCCGCTTATACATTAGGCGAACATCAAAACTTAGATGGTTACGGGAGATCCATACCATGAAAATTCTGTTTTTATGTCCCTGGAAATTTTCCTATAAAAAATATGGTTGTCATTTCCGTAGATTTTAACCCTTGGTTCTTTATCTGTTACAGGTAGGTCGAATTCTCAGCAAGGCGGGATTTTAAGCCTATGCGTCAAAGATCAGGTGAGACAAAATATGTATTGTTAAAACTGTTGAAATTATTGATCTGAAAAAAGAGAGAATGCGAAGACAAAAACTTAAGTATTATATTTATGAGTCGTGTTTATCGGAAAGCCAACGACTTGTCTGAAACGAAAGGAGCACAGCCATTTACCTGACTGTTTTGTATTGCCCAAACGATGTTATCATAATTTAAAGGTTTCAGTCAGGATATGAGATGTTAAGGCAAAATTTTCAAGAAAAAAGTTGTTGTTTGTTTTGCCGAAAAAAAGGCGTTGCAGCAGTGGCAATAAACCAGTTTCGTTGTCGTTATGAAGATGTGTTTTAGCCACATCTTCAAAAAATACATTTTTATTGCTCTCAATGCATATTACTCACGATGAGATTGACTATCCTTCAATTCAATCACAACTGAAAAAATATACTGTGCCATAAAGCTTCGAAATCAATAGACATTGCCCGCAGTTTATTTGACTGTAATCTAACACACCTTTTCACGTACGCTTTTTGCGGGGAAGGAACTGCCGCTCCGGGCCATTATAAAACCTGTGGAACTTAGAGCCACAGATCCGCCAAATCTTCCCGCAAAATTCCCTGCCGTGCAGTAAATTTCGTACGTTGGCAAAGGAACATTTTTATTTTATATGTTTTCAGCGTTGGAGGTAGCAGGTGGGCACCTGTGATATATACGATAATAACAATCCCCCACAATTTCAATGTGTGTAGTGTACACATTTCTACGCTCTTGTGTCTTTATTAATGTAGACCATGCTCGGAACGTTAGCCTGCTCGATGGGTTTTTGTGCTTCACCCACACGCAGACAACCTGTTTCAAATAAACTAAAGTAAAGATCTTACAAACTAGCTAAACTGCTGGTGAATACGTTAATTGACATGTTGTCACAGCAGGTCCTTGCATGGTGAAATATATTTTCGAAGGAAAAATTTAAAACGGAAGATACTGCAATGTGTAACGTGAATACATTTTTCATTTTCTTTTAAATCGACATAACAGGTTATCCTTAGTTAAAGAGATTTTACCGAAAATGCAGTCAAACGAATGACTTCCGGGTTTGAGTTACTGGGTGAATAATTGTGAGTCATTGACATTTGGATTCTAAAGGCAAAGCAATCGTGCTTCATAGCATCACGTATATTTTTCAATAGTTTGTGTAAACGACGCCCTTTATGTAAACAGGGGAATTTTATCTAACAGTTGCTTTTTATTTGTTCTTTCCTCTCCCTACCTACCTTCGATTTTAATGGTATAAAGAACGAGTATAGCACTCAACACGGATGACGTCCGGTAGCTAACAGGTATCACAGCCGAAACCATAGGGTATACAGGGATATGTCCAAGACGAAAAATGAAGCTCCTTGGGCGAAATGCATAGGAACGTTTCGTCAAAAGGAACACGCCTTACAGCACTTATGGGGCGTTAACATTTTAAGTTAAGAAGAAAAGTACTCTGATGGGATTTCGTGCATGGTTATAGCACACAAATTCCGCTATACGCTTGTAAGAGATACTAATGTGCCACATTAACCGAAATTCCAAAATAAAAATTACTTTTTAAAACTTTGAAAATTAACCCACGAATGATGCGTGCAGCAGAACAAGGGCCTCGGCAAGAATAGATTCAAGATTGAAATACTGTATCCATTAAAACGTACACAATAAGAACAAAATCTGGTTCTTTCTAAGGTGGCACCAGACTGTGCCACAGCTGCATAAGGACAATCCAAATCTTGAGCGTTCACTTCATAGGCAACCTAAACAGCACGCCGACGTTTAGCTTTTACCAATGCAACAGCTTTTCAGGCGTGACAACATGGCTTCCATGACTTATATGGGGACATTCAATGTTGCCTAATGAAAGGGCCCAAGCAAGTGTCGATGTAAGATCAAAATATCCAGAGAAACATTCGTTTACTGTGGTAAAGGACGAGAATGTTTTGCGAGGGGTTTGGCCCCTGCTTCTTTGCATCTTCTTTCTTTAAGGTTTTTTTTAGTGGTCGTTAATGACAGTGAGCTCTGTTCACCCTGATTGAGATTTATTCTTACTTAGTTTTTCCTGCACCTGATTTCAGTGTGAAACTAAAGCCCCTAAATTACTTCCTGTAGTTAATTTCATTAGAGATCCATGTTTAGCCATGTCTGTCAGAAGGACTTGGTACAGTATGAGCTCTCAAGTCATATTGTTCAAAAACTAATCAATGTAACGTATTTTGGCCTTTACACCTCAAACCGTCACAATATTATCAGACGAACGAAGACAGGAACTGATTCAGTGAATTAGAAGGTTAATATCGGGCACATTGTGATAAAGTGCAGTTATCGAGATCTGTCATAACTAAGTCCTAGAATTCAAGGATATCAGTAGGCCCTCCTAGAGCAAGGTTAGTGACAAGAGCAAGAATTTCAACGGGCTCGCACCTTGGTGGAGAATGTTATTAGGGGGGCAAGAGTGTACAACTTAGCTTTGTAATTGTTTCACAAAGTCAATATGTGTAAGCTGACCAGTGAAGAGGAAAGGAGGGGGGAAGCGTCTCCCGCGGGATCGGTGAGGGGGGACCAGGGACACGGGGATAAGGGATAGGGGGATAAGGGAGCCACGGGCTGCAAGCGGTGGGGGTTTGTGCCAGAAATAGAGCGAGCAGGGGAGCGCGCCAGGTATAAGGAGGGGCGAGCGAGAGAGAGAGATCGGGTTGGCAGTCGGTGCAAGTGAGAGGCAACCACATCGGTGGGGGTTGTGAGCCCAGAAGCCGAGCGATGCTTCTGCAGTTAAACTCCGGCAAGCTACAGTACAATGCAGATTCTGATCAGGTTCTTAACTATGTTAACTTGTAGCAATGTTTTAGTTAGTTTAAATTTTGATATCCGCTGAACTTTTATTTGGCAACTTATAATTCCATTAAAAGTTAAGGGTTTTTGGATTGTTTATTCGAAAAATAAATCGAACGCAACGTAAACTAGCACAGTTTCATTCAATAACTACTTACGTAATAATATCAAACATAGGAAAATTTGAAGATTTTTTTTTATTTTTTTTAGTTCGAAAGTTCTACGGACCTTATTTTATATAATCTCACAAAGGCTTTGTAGACCTATTTTACTATTCTCCTATCAAAACATTGGTTGTGTTTCGCTGCATTATCTTGAAAGGTTCATTCTAAGGCTGCTTTTCGATCTATTTTTCCTCATAGAAATAGGTCATCATTAAGTGAAACACAGTGCAAGCCATGTTGAGCAAATCCAAAATATTTCGATTATAGGCCACAATATTTCTTTAGTTGATAGCCTGAAATCTGACTTGACGTACTCTCTTCTGTTCTGATTCCCAACAAGCCAGAAGCGTCTGCTATTTTTATCAAAAAAAAACATACTTTCTTAAATTTTTATTTGGGGGCATCACCATTTACATCCAACGTCTCTAATTCTGAATTGATACTTTAACCTTAACCTGCCTTCCTTTTTATCTGTCAAAGTTTTTTTAGCCATGTGCTTTACTACACTCGCATTCTATTCAAGGTTTTTCACTCCTTTAGGTAAGTCAAATGTTCTTCTCAAGGAAGCATATAAGGGTAGGTTTCTTAAAATGAAAAAGGAAAGGATTCTCGTTTTCTCCAAGAATAGAAATCGATCGTTGCAGACTCTAAACAAGGAAGAGTTCTTTGGAATTTTAAGGAGTTCCAAACATCTCCAAAATTCAAATCGAACGCTTTTAGCTACTGCGCGGCAGCTGGGTGGTTGTCTGACGCAGCCGTCCATGACGCCATGTCTATTTCTTCGTACTACGTTACGAAGTTGCTGCACCTCTCTGAAGGTTATATGCCATCTTTCAGGTGTCTTATACCTGTTTTGGATGTGGATTCAGAACTGCTATGAGTCTTATTTTAGGTAGTTTCTAAGGTAGACCCAAGAATCCTAAGCTCTCGCTGAGTCCCTTTATTTGGGAATTTGTTTTTAAGTTAATCGAGGTTCTCGACGAAGTGCCTTTTACCAGTTTTACAGCAAAAAAAAAGAAAGATTTTTTTTCTTTTTTGTATTCCACTCTACTTCAAAATATTATTAAACTATGCGTGCAAGATTCATACATTTCACCCCAAAGATAGACAAAGGTGAAGATTTCGGTTTTTTTCACCTACCTAGGTTTCATTGCTTGCTGTCACTTCATACTATTACTGTACAAGTATAGTAACTGTTACCAAAGAGTAAGACTTAGCGCTTGTTGGGCCACGTCAACTTCGTTTAGATGAGGATGAAGTGCTCTTTGCCTCGCTCTGCTGTCTCCGCGTGGCTCATTGACAAAAATTGGAACCAGAAATTCCTATAATCGAAACTTGAAAACGTAGGGATTAAAAAAGAACAGGCAGGCAAGGGAACATACGCCAAGCAAACCTGCTTACCGAGCTCCGGTATAACTGTTCAAACGAGGAAATGACTTAAGTAGCTCGTAGAAACTCATTAAGAGGAAAATTTTGATAGCTCTGTGTTGAAACCACAGGAAGTATGAAAAGTTTTGCGGCTGGATTGGGAACCTTCACGAAATTCTCATTTCCGCTTTCGACTTTAGAATTATCCATAAATCTTCATTAAAAGTAATCTTTGCTTGACAGACCACAGAGTCGCTCGAAAGATATCAATCAAACATCAACCAAATGAAAGACAGAACTTTTTTATTTGCGAATGAACCTGGAAAAGAAACTGAAAAGATTTGGCTACGATGACCTCAGAAATTCGTGTTTTGAGGAGACATTGCCAAAAATGCGTATGGCAACATAACTCTTCGAGTTGTACATGGGTTGAATGAATTTTATTTTAACGAATTTAAAATTTTATGAATTTTAAATTGAATGACTTTAATGTTATTGAATTTTAAATTTAATGAGCTTTAAATTTAACCCTCAATGGTCACACTGGGGTTGTTTTTGATCCCATCAAATATTGCTTTTTAGATATTTAAAAAAAAAGTTCTGAGGTTTTTAAACTTTGATGTAAACAACCTTTGTCCCAATACCTTTCATTTGATGCTTTATTTGAATGGATATTTGAATAGATTAACTAGGGCAGATGTTATTGATACGTCCCTTTTAGCACGAAAACTAATTAGAGTAGACTAAGAATCGAAACTGGCCTTGCCGGTTTAAGTTGATCAACTTGGAAGCACAGGAGCGGTTTAGAAACAAATGGGGTCAGAAACGACCCCAGAGTGACATACTTGTTACAAAAATCTATGTGTGACCATTGAGGGTTAATGAATTTTAAATTTATTGAAGTTTAAATCTAATGAGCTTTAAATTTAATGAATTTTTAATTTAATGAAATTAAATTTAATGAGTTTTAAATAACTTTTTAATGACTTTTAGTATGTTTCAAATAGTGACCCCTGTATTTTTTCGTATAGTAAACAAATTTGGAAGACGAGCGAAAATCGTTTGGCGATCAATAAATAAAGTGTCGAAGATGGCGTTTCGAGGGCAATAAAAAAATGATAGCCTTGGCTTCCGCTTGATATTTTCTCTCGTCTCCCGACAAATAATCCGCTGTTTATGGCGACTTGTGAATTTCCATTAATAAAACGTCCTACGGAGATTATCTACCGCAAAAAGTTTCCACCCCTTGAAGGGCGTCTATGTATTGATTGGCGAGAAAAAGCTGGCGCTTCGTTGGGGATCAGTTATTTCCCGTGCAGGCCCGTATTTAGTCATTGCGTATCGAAGGTCGAAGTGATAGTTTTGCGCAATAAATGTCTCTGCTCCAAAGCAAATAAAAGTGCTAAAGCGTCCCATAAGTGTATGACTAAATAATTTATATTTAATTGAACGTCAGTATTAAAGCGTAAACTTGAAGTCGAAGTCAGATTTTCGCCGTTTGAGAGCTGACGTCCTTGCAAAGGATGCACTCGAGCGAGCGCTGATGGGCGACTTTGGTTAAGATGCGTAACATTACCAAATTGAATTAAACCTAATATAAGAATTCTATTCGTAATCACCCTGACTTCTTGTAACTGTGTTTAAACTAGTTTTACCTTATCTAGGCAACCTTTACATTGATTTGCTGTCCTAACATTCTCTGAAGTTGACCTAACGCTTCTTATCTTCAACTGCTTAACTTTGCAATAACCACAACTAACTTATCTAACCCGACCTACAGCCTTTCTCATCGACATTTATTACAGCTAACATTACTCATACCCTGAACAAACTTGGCATCAACTGAGATTATTTTGATTTTACCTGCTGAACGAACTTTATTCAACCAAGCTTTTAAAACCTATAGCACTTCTTATAGTTACACAACCTAACTGAACCCATAGGTTAACCGTACCGAGACAGAACTAGAGGCCTGGATAAACTGGAGAGGTTTCATTGAGAGTGCGAAGTCATGGGTGCGGTCATCTTGTTTACGGAGTTTCTCCCTAAGCCATAATGCATTTGATGGTCCCATCAGAAGCAACATGGCTGCACAATGCCTCCTCTCTAGTATATCCAGGCCTCTAGACAGAACTAGCCTATCCTTTCTTGACAGTATCCCATTGGGAAAAAAATTAATTTGGCCTCGTCTAAAGCTGAAAACACTGGATAGACAAAAGTGTATAATGTTCTGTATCACGGAGACAATATCAGCGCTAGGTACGAAATCTTGACTGTCGTGTGACCTATATTATTTCTACGCTCAATATCATCCTTCAGAATCAACTAAATGTCTCGAATCATTTTCGTATACTCTACTGCAAGCTCAGCTCCCTCGTATACGTCGCTCCCGAGGAAGCTTCTTATTCTCCCCTCTCTTTAAAACTTGGTTCCATATTCCTGCTATTTTAGTCTGTTTTGCTTTCTTTTGTATTGCTTCTGTTGGGTAGCCATCTCGCTCCCCTTTCCTCAGTGCTTCTGAGCTCTCGCCAGGCACCTGCTGTTCTTTCCCGTTTCCTTACCCGGCGTTCTTTTCGAATATCCACCCATTTTTCTTCAGTGTCTTCGACGAAATCCTTAAGGCGCATCACCTCCACTCAACACATCTTATGCATTTTATCCGAAATATGATACGGAGTGTTCTTGAAGAGTATTAAACGAATATGCATTACTGAAGTTGACGGTAGCGCTTTTTTATCTGTAGTGCAAAGAAGGTTTGAAAGGTGGATTTTTGTACCTCAGTTGTTCTACCATAATGGTCTCCAAGCGGAGTAAAACGACGCAAGGTACGAAGAGGATATATTGTTATGGACTAAAGTTAGAAATTTTGAAGATATAACTGGTGACCTCTAAACTCCATGAGCTCAAAATTGCCTGTCCCATAAGTAATTTTCTTGACGTGTGACAATGTAGCCAACTAAAATCGCGTTATGGCTATTAATGTTCGCTTACGAAAATTCCAAGCATAGCATGGTTTCATCGATCAAGTTATGGGATGAGAGATATTCTTTCCGGAGTTATTGTCGGTATACCAGTTAAGCAAAAAAAAAAAAAATGAGTGCAGCGCGTAGCTACTAGAGCTAGACTTTGTTTAGTTTTGTACCCTGTGACTCCCTTCGCAATAGCTCCACTCTCTTGTTGCCAAGCCTCATGTTGGTTCCATCTAAGCGCTTCAGCCTTTTGCAATGGAACGTTTGCCTCATCAGCATTCTGCTCAGCTTGGAGTCAAGAAGTGGTTGAAAATGCTAACTGAAAACTTGGGATAGTATCGGAGTTGCTATGATAATGGTCAACATATTTCATGGTTTAAGCGTCAGGTGTCATAGATTCCATCCTAGATTCTCCGTCTTGTCCTGTGTAGTGTTATTGGAGTAAACTTGACCACAAACAACGCTGCCTCTAATGATGAAACGTAGACACCAACTGTGGGATAAGCAGGACAGAAGATGTTGGGTAGCCCCGAGCAGAATCGTGATCTGTTAGATCGGAACTAATCGTCTCTTTCGCACTCCTCGACGAAGGAAAAGTCAGTAATTACTGTTTCGTTGCCGATTCTCTTCTTGGTTATAATAAAAGTTAATTACTTCCTGATCTTTTCCTTTTCTAAATGAAGATTCTCAAATATTGTTTCAATGTTTCTATAACGAATCATTTCGCAGTTTTTTTCGGAAAAAGTTCATGAAAAAGCTTTTGGTGTAACTATTGTTAGACCGCTAATTTTTGTTTTGCATTGTTGGATAGAATGATTGAGAGATGATAAGATAATTGAAAAAAGTGGGAGGTAGAACGCTTTATTTTTTAATGTAGTCTTATTTTCAGCTTTATAAATCACAACGTCAAAGCGACATCATTCCATTTTACACTATTTTTTTTTCAAGTAGCAATTTTAGCCTTTTGATTCAACCTGTCGTCGTCAAATCGAGTGGAACGACAGCGGAGCGAGGCAAGAGGCATTCAACCGAACTTAACCTATCATAACCAAGCCCCTTGCCGTTTACCAAAATTAGTTAGTCACTTGTGCTTCGCTTCGCTATAGCTCCGCTCGGCTGTCGCCAAACCTTATGCCGCTTACTTTTCGGCGGCCCTAAATCGGCCGCCGAGAAGTAAGCGGCATCAGGCTTTGCGACCGTTTAATTAGGTAACCCTAGGTTAAGCTAGGTTAGGTTACGTGGCTTGTGCCTCGCTCCGCTCAGCTTAACGTTGTAGGGGTTGAACCAAAAAGTTGAAAATCCAACCTTAATAATTTAGAGTGTAGTTGCTGAACATAGGTCTGTCTTGAAAAATCACCAAAATACTTAGATACAACCCCTGTTTTACTTTGAAATCAAAGACATCCAAGAGCTCCCTGAAACAGAGATGTTTTTACTGTGTAGGTATCAAAATAGGTATCAGCATCGCACCCCATCGTTTAAAATTATGAGATGATGTCCTTACGTAGCGAGTAAAGCAGTAAACGTCCATTTCAGAGAGGTAATCAGGATTTGTTGGCATTAGGGGTAGTCACGCAGTATTGGCTCCTTTTCGGGCTGTCCTGAAATTTTCTAAAGATCACTGCCAACGCTCTTTGGAATGTGTTTGGTTCATTCTTTTAAAACATTTAGACTTCCACGAGAATGGTGGGCTTGATCTGCCGTGGAGAGCCTCTATGGCTGAAACTTGCGGATTTTACCTAGCTGTACAATAACAAGAGACCTCGCTTTCTCTTTTTCATGCATTTTCTATGAGGGCTGCAGCACCGATTCTCTGTTTTCCCGAGGATGGTCAATAAAAAAAGAGAATTAAGATAGTTGCAGTTATTTCTGTGGCGAGTGCTTCAATGATTTCGAAGGTGCACCACATTGATTATTCAGAGGGAGCGCAGTCGCAGCTGTGTTTTGAAATGTAGCACATCCTATTTGTGGTGAACACCCTGGTATAATGTTTCATATCACGTAAGTAATAAAGACATATACCCTATAGGTTAGGCTCCATTGTCCACAAAAAGAAATTTTCAACAAAAGATACACTTGTTTATGTCGATGTACTTGCTATTTATTCTTTATGTCCATGTAGGAAGATCTTGACAGCGATATGAGCTTTACCCCTTCGTTCACTTCCATTAAGGATATATTTTCAGGACGCGTAAGCCGCACGCACACACACAAGATTTTTTGGCAACTAATTACGCTATGTTTATCAATCGTAGATAAATAAAGAAGAGGAAGAATTTTAGACACACAATTAAATCGTAAAGAGTATCAGGACATCATCTTTAGGACAACAGGTGTCCGGTTCGCAATACCTTAGCTCTTCTGGGAATTCATTACTGCTATGTAAAAATAAATTACTGTGGCACTGATGATGAAGTTAATTTAGCAAGCAAAGAAAAATCTAGTTGCATTGAAAAGCTATCAATTAGTTTCTACTTGACGATGTCATTCTTTTGGAAAGGAAGGTTATCATTTCATTATTCAAGCTTGCAACATCCGCTGACATGTTTGGAAATGTTTCGGGTGGACGATATCGTCACTAACGTGAACATGACAAAGTTAGATTCGTACTCACCGTCTGAGGACAGGAGTTTTGTAATGTTCGCCAGTTTTCAACACCGAAGTAATACAAAATATACTTCCAACGTATCCAAAGACGCAATCAATAATTCAGATTTATTACCCATCTTCTAACTGATTTTTAATATCTTTTCAAAGCTTTCCGTAGACAAAAAGTGTTGTAAAACTTTTTAACCCTTTTTTTCATTAAAAAAAGGCTTGAACAATTTATGGAGACCATTTTATGAAATCGAAGGGTCAATTTCTTGTTAGAAAAAGCATTGTGACCTCCTCAAAAGATTTGTTTTTAACATTCGGAACGAAATTACTTCGATCAATTTTTAAAAAAATACAAATTACAAAATCTGTATTCAGTCGTTCTCCGTTGCTATTCAGTCTCTTTTTGAGTGTGTTTCTCAGTTTTCATAAGCTCTTAAAGGCAGATAAGCAGCCTTTCATTTAAAGTAACAGCGATCGTACCGGACGGAGCGAACATGCATCAAAACTGAAAGTATAAAGTTATCCAACTTATTTCGATGTTTATATTTCGCTTGAAGAAAAATGGAAGGCTATTGAACTCTTTCTGTGGGTAAGGGCAACCAATAAGTGTCCCTAGTGTATAAGATTTACCCACTACCGCCCAGCGATGCCGTTCGGAAACAGAAAAAAAATATATTATAGAGGATCTTTTCAGTTCAGTATTGTCACAATTCAAAATATATCAACCCCGTGGAAACCTTAAATTTCATTATTTAGGCATTTTCCAAAGCTTAAAATTGCGTATTTCAATGAAACAAATCCTCTCAATTTCTCTTAAGCTAAATTTCACTCCAAATACTTTGGGCTGTTATGGATTAAACTATGAAAAACATCCGGTGCACCAATGGCTCATGTAATGGTATTTGGCGCCATCTGATGGCAAAAGGAACAAAAACTTAACTCAATATTTTAATTTTGTTCCTTTGCCAGGGACTGTCCTAAGAAGGTAATTTAATGCTGAAAGATTAATTTTCCTTAATGGAATCTTTGAGAGCTGGGCTTCTTCTAAGGCAGTTTGAAATACGCATGGGAACATGAACTTAATGTTTAGCTTTCGAATCTCATGTTTGGGACATCAAAGTTTTGTACGAAGAGGAAAACAGACCACTTGTTTAACATGAATGTCACCTGAAATAGCACGCAAACTTATGTAGCGAAAAGTGATCTGCTACCTATAGCATAATCATGGCGAAAACCGAAGGGAGCGGAGTACACTCTAATTTTTTAAGGTAGCAATTTTAACCTTTGGTTCAACCTTCCGTCGTCAAAAAATCGAGCAGAGCGACAACGGAGCAAGGCAAGAGGCATCTTACCTAACCTATCATAACCAAGCCCCTTGCCGTTTACCAAGATGTGCCTCGCTTCGTTATCTCTCCGCTCGGCTTAACGTCGTAAAGGTTAAAAATGCAACCTGAAAAATGTAGAGTATAAGGATATGGGTGACCGAATCCACGAGGTTAAATAAGAATGTAGGAAACGCATTCTTCGAAGCTGAGAGTGTAGTCCAATTCGTGAAATCGTAAGAAATCCCCTGAATGGGAAGGGGCTGAAATGCAGAGTGCTTCGCCGCGGTGAAAATGAAAATACTTTTTTAAATAATTGACAGGAAAAAGCGAGAAAAGCGCTGATAAAATTGCGAAGAAAGGATAAAAGATCCACTGAGATAGAAGATAAGAAGTGTGCAAGAGAGGCCAGATAACCTCAGGATACCCTGCTAGCAACCACGCAATACTGCCTCCGTAATACCCCACCTTCATTTCCCTTTCCGTTGGCTGACACTGATGTCTAAGAAAAAAGTAGCCTTTCAGTCCTTATAGCGGAGAGGAAATAATGTGAGCAACCTGTAAGATTCTGAACTCGTGCATAGAGGCCTTTTTTTCAACATCCGAATTCAAATTAGGAATCTTTCAATCTTCATCCCAACAGTCTAGTCTTCCTCACCGGCAAGTAATTCATTTCATATTTTAGACTTTCTCTTTCGTAGATAGGTTTCTGTAGGTTTCCATTCCATACATCCATTATTCCACCACTTCGGGACGGTACCTCAGCAGAACTTTAAGCTATAATTTTACTTGTCCCATCTGGATTATTGAAACTTTTGTGCACCAAACAAGGCCAAGTTGGGTAAAACAACAACTCAAGCAGGCTTTTTCCCCCTTGTAAGGCAAAGTATTTTTCAGACAAAAATAAGATTTGACATTGAAGAGGAGCATTTCTAATAAACTAGTTTTAGCCAGTTTACGCCAAACCTCCCTGTTCTGATAATCCTCTATATCTAACAAACTTTGCGGCAAAGTGTTTTGTGAACTTGAAGAAAATACCAGGAGACTATAAGAGACAGTCTTCTGAAAATACATTAAGAACTTATGACAGTATTACGCCATTCAAAATTCCGACCTTTTTTGAAATTTTTAGCGTCTATTTTTTTATGATAAAAATAAAATAAAAAAATACAGAAATGAGAAGAATGTTTTGCAATAGAAGTAGTCACAGAAAAAGCTGTTTTTTTTTCGCGCTTAAATCAGTTGCGCTTTGTGATCTTAGCGAAATAAGTCCTCCATGTTCTTTTCGGAAGATAACCTTAAAAAAAAGTATTGTTAATATTGTCAGCTAATTGGCGAATTCCTTTTTTATCGAACAACTTTTCGCTAAAAGATCCGCTTCGCCCCACACCCAGAGTTTGCTTTGATCCCATTCAGTAAAGTTTGGAGAAGTAGGGGGGAGGAATCCAAGTGGGGCACCCGGATACTTAGAACTGCCTGCTGATAGGTCACGTATCGCAGTCCCAAGAAGCGAGCGACCGCCGGGAAAAGACGGAAGATACGATGTCGCTTGCAAAAGGCAAAATTGCACAGATAAAAGGAGAAACAAACCCTTTACTAATGACAATGTGTTTTCCTTTTTTTTATTCATGTTATGATGGAAATCAAGAGACGGACAAAAAGAAATCCTTTACAGAAAGTCAATTAAACACGTCAGTGCTCATGTTTATTGGTGCTCATTCCATCCATAATTAATCAACAAAAAAGTTCATAACAAAAAAGGAATGATACTAGAAACAAGAAAATATGAAGTCCTCTTGAAATTCTCTCTTGCCAAAAAAAAAATATTTAAAAAATATAAATATTGCATTATTTTTGAAATTGATTTCTTTGCAAGTTTACTGATTTAACTGGGCCTATCTGTGCTTCGGTACCTTTTGATTATAAGATCTGTCACGACAGCTCTCCGCAAAAAAATAAGCATAAAAGCAATTCGTGGATTGCTTTTGTGTACAGTATTACCAGGCCTTAACGAAAGTTAATACTTTTTAACATATTTTACCACAAGTCAAGAACTGTTTAGTAGGCTACTCGGATAAGCCGAAAAAGTTTTCCAAATCAACTTCTGGGATGTCATTTTTAATTAGCCTCATAACATGTGGTAGCCGAATTTCATATAAGCTTTTTACATTCAATTACGTTGGAATCTTTTGCCTTGCTTTCCTGTCGCACCACTCGGCTTAGCGACGAAAGTTGTACCTTCAAACGATATAAAATGAAAAATAGTCAGTGTACCTGTTAAGTGCTACGTCATAACATGAACTAATGATTTAGAACGGTCTCATTAGACCTAGTGGGGTATTGTTGAGCCTATTTATAAAGTGGGGCCTTCCGCTGGGAATGTTTGCCTATTAAATCGTGAATAGGCCACTAAAAAGACTTCGTGGCGCTGATTCGGCGCAGATAACTTGTCCTAAAATGAAACATAAACAGAAAAGGCCGTTTAACGTCAACGTGTAAAATGGAAGACGCGCAAGAAGTAATTTTATACGAATTTCGATAGTGGTGCAAAGGGGAGCTGGAATAAGGCCGATAAGACACTTGGAAAGCAAAAGGTAAACCTGAGTAGGTAGCTTACTTTAGGTGGTTGAATTCCCCACTTTTGTTCTAACTGTCGAGACCAAACCAAGCGGAGTGACATCGAAATGAGGCAAAACGTACTTTACCTCGGTACCTGCATTAACCATCCAGTTTTAGAATTCGTTTTCTTAAAGACGTTCCCTTAACCGTCCAGTTCGAGAAGACATTTCTTCAACCCTCTACCGCGCAGCGATGCCGTTCGGAAACAGAACAAAATATTTTAGAGGATCTTTCCAGTTCGGTATTGTTACAATTTAAAAAAAATTCACCCCCCTGAAGACCTGAAATTTATTATTTAAGGCATTTTCCAAAGCTCAAAATTACGTATTTTAAAGAAAAGATCCTTCCAATTTCTCTTCAGCTTAATATTTCACTCCAATACTTTCACTCTAAATCTGAAACAGTGAAAAATCACTATTTCCCCTACAAAATTGGCCCACTGATTTCATTCAGTGGAGCAATTTTGTAGGGGAAACAGTGAATTTCCACTGAATCCCGGTGACTTTCACTGATTCAGATTTAGTGTTGGGCTGTTGTGGGTTAACCGTCCAGTTGTAAGATGACGTTTCTTTCCAGCTCGAGGACCATTCAAAACTGCGTCTTCCGTGCTCTGTAAATATTCATTTCACCGGTATGGCTGCATTTAGTTCAGCAGAAATTGTAGATAAAGCACAGTGAAAACAGAACACTAATTTTAGGAAATGCTGTACTTGTTTTGGGTGTGAAACTAAAACGGGGGCAGTACGTATTTTGGTTACTTTTCAAGATAGGCCTATGTTCAGCCATATCATTCGGAAGACAAGAGCTTTCCATTTACGAGGCTGAACATAGGTTTAAGTTGAAAAATTACCAAAATGCTCACTACCACCGTTTTAGTTTCACACCCAAAACAGGTGTAGCATTCCCCAAAACGGGCGTTTTGTTTTTACTGTGAGGTATTTTTAACAGTTTCTGCTGACGAAAATACACAAGTACTGGTTCCTGGTGATTACGCGGATAAGGCAGTTTTGAATGGATGGATGAACTGGGCGGTTAAGGCATGAGAGAAGGGCCCTTCTCTCATGGTTAAGGGAACGTCTTTTCGAACTGGACTGTTAATGCTCGTAGGCACCGATCTAACCTAACGTCAAAAAAGACCCTAATCGGTTACCAATTCTGAAGTAGCTATCTGGAGTGATTACTCCCACCGAGGAAAAAGCTTCATCAGGCATGGTGCTCGATGGCTCCCGCCAAGAAGATGATAGGCTGTGCACGCTCTGCTCATAACGCTGCGGTTACTATGAGACGATTCGTCACGAGGTACCCTCCATGATCACCTGAGCAGATACATCGTCTTATAAATCGCCTCACGGCAGCTACAATAATGAATAGAGCGCGCGCAGATATCAACCTCTTGACGAAAGCCGAGATTGTAAGAGGAGTTATAACGGGAGTAAGACAGAGCACAACATCCCTTTCTGACCCAATTTATCTTTGGTTGAATGCCATTTTATATACAAATAAGTGCAATAAACGGGTGAACCAGATATACTGAAAAGGTAGTTAGAGTTAAAACCTGTCTGTTATGGATCACTTCAAAAACAAATGCTTAATTCAAGTATGGTTTTTGGTCTCTCTTAAAGATGCAACATTTTTAAGTTAAGAAAATCTTGTTTTAAGCACAGGACATGATGCTTAAACCAAGAGAGGCATGTGACTGAATTTTAGCGGTAATTCAAACGGGAAACTTAAAACAAGTATCAAGGCGACTTAATTTAAGTCCCAATTTTAACTAAAAACAAGTTCGCCTGGAAAAAAAATATTTTAGGCTGTTTTAAGCTATCTATAATGTTAAAAATACGTTTACGAGAAACTTATCGACTGTTGCTTTAGACTTCACAGTTTCTAAGGTTAAATCAGGAAATCTGTTCCGTATGGTCTTACTGAGATTCGAAGTACTGATCTCTTTCTCCAGAGGGTAGTGCTTTATCACTAGACTACGTGTGGGCTCGTTCCACTGGCGAGTCTTCAGGTTATTTAAGCAAGCGCTTGATTTAAGATAACATAAACTCATTGTCAGTTACATAATGAGCTTAATACGAATAAACGCTCAGACTTTCTTAATTTAAGTCGTGCAGGACTGAAATTGAGAGCAATCGGACTAAATTTAAGACCTTTCGTTTGAAATAAGATCACAAGATAACTTAAAAGTTCGACCTCACTTTTGAATTAAGTCAAGACTAGTATTAAGCATGATCTTAAGTATTTGGTTTTACTGTGTGCGAAGCTCTGGTATGATAGATCGTTGATTACGCTTAAAGGTTTACCATATGTTTTGGATTAATTCTTTCCACTGCGATAAAACTTGCATTATAAAATGTAATGTGATGAAAGATATTTAGGGTTTGTTATTGTTTATTGTAGCTAATCTCTTAGGTGGAAGAGAGACATGGTTACTTTCCGAAGAGATCGCGTGAAAGACAACGTTTCGTTATATTGAATCAGATGTTAAGGCTATTATCATCCGCAATAAGACAAATAAACTCATTACCGTAAGAAAGTATCCTCATCCATTAGAGTAACCTCTGTGGCAGCAGATGTGCCTCGGAAAGTACCCGTCGTGGAGCCATGAAACACACCATGTGTTACAAAGGTAGACTTGCCTGCAATGTCGAATCATGGTCGTGGTCAAAGTAGGGAGGTTGATATGCTTTCTTACTTTCGAATGTAGATATTCAAAAAGTCTTTCTACAACCGGAGTTTTCAAGTTCACGTTTTCTGCCTCTTTTTCCCACCCAAGTTCAGTCTCTGTGTTCGGATCATCACCAAAACAGTCTTCAAACTGTGAAGGTTATGTAAAGTTTGGAAGGATTAGGTACCCCGGTCCGCTCTTTGCGGCCCGTATTCCTAAGTACAATACCAAACAGCATGTTAGGTCTTCTGTACCTCGCTCTGTGTTCGCTTCACTATTGATTTCGCAACGAAAAGTAGCACACAAAAACTAAAAATACACGTGGGATGTGCGAGTGAGTACGATTTTGATTCATAGATAAATCCCTTCGAGCCAATCTCATAACACAGTATCAAGCCCGATGTATCGAAACACGAAAAATCGAACTAAGTATATGTATATGAAGGGGCTTATTTCCTTTCTGATAAGCGATGAGCCAAAGGGTGAAGCGATCACAATGACTTAGTCCGACCTCCCCTCCACCCCACCGGTGCCCACGTTCCCACAGAAAACATCAGCTCTCTTTAGTGACAGATTCCCAATATTAGGGCTGGCCAAAGGTCTACCTCAATTTCAGAGCGACCTCCATTTTCCAACGAGCAAAGTGTTGCTAATTCTTCTGGACAACTCGGCAGCAGAGTAAATATTGCTTGTAAGTATCTCAAAGCCCCTGAGACTGTCCTATCGAAGTTTCTGATGGGCGTAACTTTAATTGTGTGTTCCGATCGGAAAACTTTTATTTCGCTCTGACCATGAAAACAGTCGCTTAACCGAATTGGGTAGTGATGTTAATTGAGAGACTTCATTAAAAGTCTGCAGGGATTTTGTGGGCCGTTCACACATGGGAAAGGGTTCATTAGCATGGTTTTGAGTAGTTGCGTGTGAAGTGAAGACTAACAAGTTTTAGCCAGGCTTGCCAGAAAATAGCAGCGCATCACAGGGCTAAAGAGAAATGAATATGTCATCACCGTAACGAACCGGGTGACTCGCACAACCTTGGAAAAATTCGGAATGCAACCCACTTAGCGGGAATGTCGAAAGGTTGCCTACCTCTCAACGCCGTACTTGTCAGGTATAGGCAGATGTGAAGCACTTGTGTTAAGCCGGTTGCATATAGAATCTTTTCAGGGGCTCCTGAATCATCCTGCTCGCTGAAAAGAACATATCCGTTGGTAGACTTCTTCCTGTTTTGATATGACGTTAGATCAAAATAATGTATTTGGCTATGTTTTAAATAAATTATACCTACCAACGACCAATTCAATGGAAACGCGGTTGCGGGTCCGTTTCAATTTTTTTCGCCATGAGCTCGAACGTACTTTTACGGAGCTCCAAACTTCACAACTGCAAAAGATTGTGAAAACATTGCAGACTTGCGAGGCTCGCGCCAAGTTCTCCTCTATTTATACATCATACTGTCTTCATAGCGACGTAGCAGCGGAACAGAGCTCGGTGAAGCGGAAGTAAGAATGAGACGAGAGGCAACTACTTTAGGTTATGAGATTCGTCAGACCGTCAGTAACCGCAAGTAATTTCGCTTGCTCAGCTCTTGAACGAACTAATATCCTTATGCTGGCTGCTCTGATCACATAAAATGCTGATCTACAGCCCTGGCCAAGGCCGTCTGTTGCTCTGTACAGTTGCATACAGAAGTTTTTAGTCTTTCCAAAACGTGATTTGAGGACACTGGAGGACGGAACGAGAAAAAAAATGAAAGGAACTGATTGAGCTTGTGGCTATGCGGGCATTCTGAGTGGCTTATCGCAATATTCTTTGTAAAGTAGGTCTAACGGCAATTTATGCAGTTAAACTTTCCAATTGAAGAATCTCGGCAGCAAAGGCGTCTCCGGGGAGCCGTCCTGGCCGAGCAGGACCGAGAGAAGTGACGCTCCCAAAGGCAACTTGTGTTCCTTTATTTGCAGCATCGATCGGCGTGATAGTTACCCTGACTATTCCCTGGATCTTCGCCTCCGGCGCACATGCTGATTTATTTCCTCATGAGGACGAAAGCACAAGGGACTGCGTCATGTACAGGACCACTATTAGCACGAACCAATCACATAATTAGTCTGATTCTCACCAATGAATACTGAGAACCCGTCAGTTGCATGTTACGCGAATCATGGTTTAAATAGATTGCCCTAGCGTATGGGCACAATTTTTCAAAAAATGTATGGGATTTTGTCCTGAATACCTATAAAATACATTCTTCAAATGCGGATACGAGCCCTTGTGGATTTAATTGGAAGAGTATAAAATTTGGAAAATTGTGGAAACTTTAGACTTTTTGTAGAATAAAAAAAATAGTTTTTGGTCGAGTTACTATAAGACCCCATTTATCTTGTCCCACGTTACATACGTTCGCCCAGCTTTTCGCTGGTAAGGTTCTTAGAAATTGTAAAAGTATTTTTTTAAAAATAGCATTTTACCCCCTTCTTCCCCCTTAAAAAATGGAGGCTTGAATCATATGTCTTTTAATGTCCCACCCCCACCCATTGAAGGGCAAAGGGTTAATGTATTGTTTTATAATGTGGACAAAAATAAATAAATAAAACACATACGACCCCAAGAATCCTCGCGAGTAAAATTGTGCGTGTGTCAGATATATGTAATGGCACATCGTAACATACTTGCAAGAAAAACATTTTTAAATAGACCTTAGCTCAAGAGGATTAAAACACATCACTTAGGCTGCAGTTTAAGAAAAACGTTAAGTAGTTAGGCCCTCGAAAGTTAAGCAACAGCGCGTATTGAGTGGTAAGTTGGGATGATGGCATTCAAGGATGAGATTCACTGAATATCTCGAGCATTTTTTTCCTTGCATATATAACACTCTTATAAATAACAATCTTCATTAATCCACTACCGCCCAGCGATGCCATTCGGAAAGAGAAAAAAGTATTTTACAGGATTTCATTAGTTCAGTATTGTCCTATTTTGGAACATATCACCCTCCTGGAAACCTGAATTTAAAGTATTTAGGCATTTCTTAAAGCTTGCAATTGCGTGTTTCAATGGGAATTGCGTTTTTCAATGGGAAAGATCCTTTCAATTTCTTTTAAGCTAAATTTCACTCCAAATACTTTGAGCTGTTTTGGATCAATTTTCTTTGGGTCGAGTAACTATTCCTTAAACGAAATATCGCTATTCATAGCGACTTCTTTTAAAAATTGGCAGAACCACTTACAGACAAAAATAAAACCTGTTTCAGGTTCTCTTGTCCTATAACTGGTAACGTGTGCGTGTTCTCGTAAAGTTTTTGCCTGTCATGTGCTTACTTTTTGACCGATTTTGGTTTAGAGAGTTGTAAAATGTTGACTTACAGATGTTTCCTGTATTTTCCAGCCTTTAAATTGAAAATAGGTCGAAAACTAAACAAATGACAAGTCAAAAACAATTTTGCGAAAAAAGGTTCACGTTACCAGTTTCAGGACAAGAGCACCTGAAAGAGGTTTTATTTGTCTCTGTGGCTGAGGAAGCATAATCTGCACTGAGTCCGTGATATTCGGATACGAAAGTCCTGGGTCAAAAACCAAATGTCTTTTGCCCATAGGTCAAAGAAGCTTCCTCATGGTGACTCATGGGAAAGGATTTTGTATAAGTCAGTCCATTGGGCATTTCCCCGGATTCGGTTTATGATCTTTAAACATCATTGACAGCTCAGCTCACTGTTTGCATTGTTGGCGGGAAAAGGGGGCAGGGAATCGTTTAGCAGCCGACGCACCGTTAAGCGTCAATGGCCTTTAATGGGGTTTATTTGAGGATCACACTTGAAGTATAAACAGCTCGTCTCACCTTCCTTTTATAGAGTGCTTCACTTCCGCAGCCTCTTTCTCCCTTGCAAAGAGATAACGAGCCCTTTGAAATAAATATGTATTTGGAGAATAAGTCCACTAAACACACCTGCCTCAGAATAGCCTAAGGAAGTGGTTGGCTACCGTGGAGAGATGCTCAGCGGTTACCGTGAAACGATGATAGCTTCGATCCATTTCGTGTAGCCTAAGGACTTGCTTGTCAGGAGATAGAGGACGGTAAAGGATTTCGCCGTTACTGTTGAAGATGTTTTTCAGTGTTTGGGTATGTGATTACAGGGTCCAAGGATATGAGATGAGTGTGAATTTTCAACATATTCAAAGGATTTTTGATGCCTGGATTTACTAAAATCTTAGCGTTTTGAGACCCTCCAAAAAAGATCAAGTTCAAGTAATATTCATTCAGATCTCATTATCCTATCAGTTCTCCGCGACAGTCTACCCTCGCACTCTAAATTTGAAATAGTCATTTTTCGACTAATCGATTTAGTCATTCCTGTTTGACTATTTAATATAGTGTTTTTTTTTTAATTCAGTGTAAAATTTCAAAATTGACTTAGATTTAGCGGTTAGAACATTTCTATTTAGTGTTGATATTTTCTTGTGCCAATATAATTTTGGTCCCTGAGTCTAAAATATGACACTTTTTGTACTCTATCTATTTAACTATTTCTTTTTTCACGGTACTTAAATAGTCATTTTTGGCTAAAAAATATAGTCAACATTGACTAATTATTGAAATATTGAAATTGCAGCTACTAAAATTTAGTCGAATTTTCCTCTTTTTATTAGAAAGCAATAAATGACTAATTAAATAGTTAAAAGTGATTAAAGAATGGTCATTTTTGACTACAAAATAGCCATAAATGACAAACGGAAACATTAACAGCCACTATTCATTAGTCAAATTTGAACATTTCACATTTACAGTGT
>Ga0058701_10000594_pt1 | contig 24469 bp, 13 predicted proteins | sample AgamicOrMae_FD_97039 | JGI IMG/M metagenome (GOLD analysis project Ga0058701, IMG submission 97039) | Agave microbial communities from Guanajuato, Mexico - Or.Ma.e | ecosystem: Host-associated > Plants > Phyllosphere > Phylloplane/Leaf | place: Guanajuato, Mexico | collected 2012-06-04 | reverse complement strand
TGTTCAAAGTTTGAAATTGGCGCCAATTTTGTCGGGTGTCCGATAGGCGGGCAGCGAAGGCTGTGGTCGGGCAGGGGGTCTACAATGACAGCGCTCAGATCGCCTAGTCCGACAAGCTGCCGTACTCTGCCCGAGGAGGTCGACCTTCTCCAGTTAGAACGGCTAAATCCGAACATCAAGAGCGGGCAGGGCGAAATTTGGCGCTGCTCACGCTCGGGACTTTGGCCAATTGCTGCAGCAGCGCGCGCTGAAACTATTGATTGCGGCCGTAGCAGTAGTCAGGGCTAGGTGCTAGCAGCAGCAGCAATAACACCACATTGTTGGCGCGCTTGATTCTACACACGCGCTCCCGAGCCCGCGCTAAAAATCCACACAATTGCACCGTTTTCTCCCAAAAACCGGCGCGCATCATCACCAAAAGTGTGTGTAATTAGGTGTATTTTGCATATCTCCCTCAACTCTCCGGCGAGACAACAATTTTAATTAGAACCAATGACAACTTGAAAAATTCAAGTTAATTTAACCGTTAATGCATACCTTGCTTCAATAACCTGACTCACATCAAGTGTTGGCCCACGTTAATTTAGAGCCACTGGACAACTTCGTCGATACCCGATAGGCAACAGTATAAGACGGTTCCAATATTCCATAGAAGCATCTCTCATTATTGAGCAATTAACTCTATACTGGGTTTGAAAAGATTGCGACTCCTCTATTTGATCTTTTTCAGGATATATTTTAGTAACGCAAAGCAGTCATATTCTTATCGCTGTAGAATCAACTTAAGTCAACATTCGACAGTCTATTCTATTTCATAACTACGATGACAGAATACAGATTCCAAGTTGGTGACCCTGTTTGGTCCAAGATGAAGGGTTACCCCGCATGGCCCAGTCGTATTGCTGGGCCGCATGCAGCTAATATCAAGAATGTCGAAGCAGAAAAGTCAAAAGCTCCCAAGAACTACTATTTGGTATATTTCTTCGGTTCCAACAACTTCGCTTGGATGCCCGAGGACACTGTCAAACCATATGCTGATTTTGTTGATGAAAACAAAAAGAAAGGCAAATCCCCACAGTTCAAAAAAGGAATCAAGGCAATCGAAGAGTATCTGGAAAAGGGCGGCAAGGCGACATTATCTCAACCACCGATAGAGCCGCCAAGCGACGTTGTATCAAGTCCACCGGCAGCTGGAGACAGCCTAAGTAATGATGCAAACCTCGATGGTAAGTATTTGATTCACTCTTCCTCTCGACACCACTCAGTGAGAACTTATCTTTCTCATAGATTGTGTGCTTGGCCACTCTCTAAGGTCTGTTCTCATATTAATCAACCTACATCTTCTCACCGCGATGCTATATCAGGAAAAAAACTACCCAGTATAGACGAAGAGCTCGACGCTATACGCAACTCGAAGCCAACAACTAACTCGACATCAAAGAAAAACAAGAAAAGTTCACAAGATTCTCAAGATGTCTCATCCTCTACCGCCCCCACAGTACCAGCAAGTGTTCAGAAGGACTACAGTAGGACTCCTTTCAATTCGACTAAGCGCAAGACAAACTCCAAAAACGACGATTCCACCGAACTCACAAGTCCCACAAAAAGAGTTAGATCGGACGATGGCGACTTCGGTGTACCCAGCCTGCCAAGCCCCATACAGACACCAAAGTCGCAACCACCACCAAACAAAGTTCAAGCGAGGAACATTATAACTCGAGTTCAGCCTTTGGAAAGGCCTGTGATTGAAACTCCACAGATTGACTCGAGCTTATTAGCCAACCGTTATAAGAATGTACGCCCTTCATCATTGAAATTTGGTTTCATTGGCCTCGGCATGATGGGCCAAAGACTAGTAAAACATTTACTAGAATCAGGACATCAAATAACTCTATACAATAGAAATTTGGACAGACTCGATGGATTCAAAGAGGCAGGAGCTTCCTTGGCACAAACACCAAGCGATGTCATCAGCGCTAGCGACATCACATTCACATGCGTTTCGGGTCCGGCAGCAGTGAAAGAGATGTTGTTCAGTAAGTTTGGTATCCTTAGCGAGATGACATCCAAAAAAGCTTTGGTAGACTTGGGTAGTTCTGATCCCGAGGGAAGCAGCGACATATCAGACGCTATTGTTTCCAAGGATGGTAGGTTTCTAGCGGCGCCTATAATCAGTTGTGGAAAGACTGCGGCACAAAACGGTGAACTTATTATTGTTGCCTCCGGCGATAAAGTAGTATATGAAGACTGTGCTTCATGCTTCAAGGCAATGGCGAAGAAGTCAGTTTATCTTGGACCAGGTTATTGTGAGGCGCCTAAGATGGGTCTGGTTTTCAGCGCATTCTATGGCACAGTTGTCGGAAGTCTCATCGAGTGTCTTCGTTTAGTTGACCAGCTCACCTTGAAGAAGGAAGAATTCATCGACATATTGAAATCATCACTCATGAATAGCCCGCTGACGGAGCTGATGGGTAGGAAAATAGTGAAGCGTCAGACCGACTTGGAGATGCCGCTAAATTATTTACAGAGAGACCTCAGGATGGCACTCAGTCTGTCCGACGACAGACCCATTGGTTGTCCAATCACAGCTATTGTCAATGAGGTGTACAAAAGTCGTTGCTCATTCTCGACTGACGAAGATGTAACAGCTGTATTCTATGGTTGAGTTCTAATGTAACATCTGTTTGATTTAAAATATCAACACTCATGGGCCGCTGGTCTACCCAAATAATTCTAGCATTCTCATGGTCTGATTAGGGCTTACTCTGCAAGATAGAGCGAAACATAATATAATTTACTACAACAGACAGACATACACACACATCGCTATGACTAAAGATGTACAGACTTGAGGGCGTTAAATTGAGTGCTAAAATTTCAGAACACACAGGAGCCGAACTTCGTAAGGAGTACGCAAAAGCAGTGTGAAAATAAACTACACCTCTCGTGTCCCTTCAACTTTAGACTAGCGTCAACGATATGTATTAAAGTCTGTAATCATATGATCCGAAGTTCCCGTAATCAACCTGAGTCCGAAACTAGTAGAAGCTGATGAGAATATCCATGACAACGGGACGACTCTGACCACTACCAGGAAGTTAGTGTACCCCAATGCGGCCCCAAGTGCTGGGCATGCGAAGTCTAGAATTTCCCTATTCTATGACTATCCTGCACCTTGAGCGCCCAGAGATGGTTCAGTCAGTCTGAATGCGTTCATCAAAGCGTGGTGACTGCCTAAGTGGTGTTCAGAGCAGGCGCTTTCCAGCTGTTGTGTATAGGATTCACGAAATCCGGTCAATGGACCCGTCTCTGGCCTTTAGTGTCTTTTGGCCAGACTGGACCAAAGCAGAAAGAGGGCGCCCCACTGTCTAGGGGAGGTTAACTGTTCAATTTACGGTCCCGTTGGTAGGAGGCGGCTGCCGGGGTCGCATCGCAACAAGCCCGCGCTAGTGTCCCTCCGGCTTGCCCGAATCCCGAGTTGAGGTTATGCAGCATTCAGCAAGTATCACATCTGGGTTGCGACTGTCTATACTCAGCCGAACCTCTAGCACTGTTCCTATTTCGAAAATAGTTATTTGGAGCACGTGTCCTCTGAGCCCCAATTTTTAGAATTTTATTCTAAACCTTGTGCTCTCCTCTTTTCCGGTCTATCCTACTCTTGCTTTAAGACTGGACGCAAAATTTATCGAGAGACACCTTATGATTCCTTTATCAGAAAACTCCACGCATGTATCTTCCAGCACCTAGTTCAGAGTGCCCCCCAAGGGTTTGGAGCGACAACTGGTGTGTATAATAAGTTTGATTCTGATCACTTCCGGTTCAGCTGAGCTTTAGGAACACCGGATATAGGTGGAGGAAGAGGCGAAAATGTATCCACCAAGTCAGACTCAGTCAAATAAAGGTATTGAAAAGTTAGCGAGAGAGTGTAGCCCTAGCGGGCTCGAGTTGGAGGCGGCTACTTTCTTCCAATTGAATCCAAGTCAGATGAGTTTTTTCGGGGCGGAAAAGTCGATGAGGCCAGAGAAGAGAGTACTCGCGAGTGGAAGTCAGAATGCCGCCCGGACTGAGTCCAGGGGTATTTCAGATCATCATCATCGTGCCAATGACGCTCGTGATCCTAAGAACGTACGTCAAAGTTTAATGCATCCTGCTGGGTGCAAGAATCAAGGCACCTGGAAGAAGAGGCACATGCCAAAATCAAGAAGAGACCATTGTGAAAAGTCCAGAACCGCCTCGGATAGAGCACATCCGAGCCAAGGCGAAATGGAGCATCCATCGATTAGACACAGGTCATCTCTAAAATCTATTACTAGTTCTGCCCAATCCTCGAGGCTAAACTCATCTTCAACCACAACCACCAATTCCTTGCCTTCACTCTCTTCCTCGCCTTCAGTATCGCCTTCCCTCATATGTCCCCATTTGACACTTGACGATGTTCTAGAGGCGCGAGAGCATAGGCCCGGAGGATCCCCACACACCATCGGTCTGTGCTCAAAATGTCGCCTTGATCCTCCACCTAATGTCCACTCGCCACTCAGTCCTATTTATAATACCTTTATAATTGCACCAAACTTAACACCCGTCAGCTGTCTCGACAAGGTTGTCTCGAATACCTCCAATGAGACCGTGAGAAATAGGAAACTGGCCCGTGGTTATAGTGATTTTCAAACGGGGAACAATCATAGGGGAGGTAAACTAGCCAAAGCGTCGCCTGGAGCTCAAAAATTTTCTACTAACGGATCTATTCAGGCGCGGGATAATAGTCTCGATTACTATCTGGAGCCAGAAGAGTTGAGGCGCCTTCAGATGTCACCAACGATGAGAAATAGTGTGGAATTCATCAGAAAGAACTCAACAGAATCAGGCCGTGTGATTCGTGTCTACAAAAATGGTTGCCCGTACGACAAACCACTGAGGGTCTGCATTTTGAGAGGTGAGTTTGCATCTCTAAATCACCTACTCGACCATATCAATGGACGCACTCTAGTTCCTTGTGGCGCTCGCTATCTGTTCCACCTAGATGGCCAAATGGTGTACAGTGTTCATGAGCTCAAACACGGTAGCGTATACGTCGTTTCTGGCACCCGAAATTATGACCATCTTGCGAGTGGTGTACTCAGAGATCAATCAGAGAAGGAAAGACGGTTGCAACAGAGCCGCTCATTTAGTGATCTCAGCAATATCAGTCTTCGTCGAAGGCAGGAAAACACCGACAAGTTAGTGAGCCATTGTTCGTCGGAGAAACTAGACAACAACAAGGGACAAATGTTATCCCAGACCAAGAGCTCAAAATCAATTCAAAGTGGTGAAAGAATCAACCATCATGAAAAATCATCTGAAGAGTCAGATCTCAGACAGAGGGGGGCTTCCGAAAAAGATACGTCAGCGGAATATCAATCCAAATCCGATCACCCGATATCTAATGGTGCAGAGAAAAGGCCAAACAATCTCGGGAGCCTAAAGAGTCGCGAATTGCCTGTTGCAATGACACGCGCCAAGTCAGAACTTAGCGCCATACCAGATCGACCGAAAGGCGGACGCAAGAAAATGGTAACATTTGTCGACACTGGCAGGGGCTCCTCTCCAGCTCTGGATGAATTGACCTCGAATGAACTACGAGGGGCAGTATCAAATATTGAATTGATTGGGGGCGGAGACAGTGTTGAGGATGCTCAGACAAGCGCGCTGACAGGAGAGGACCAAGAGAATGTGGATGAGACCCAGGCAACAAACGAAATCGGAATACAGGTGAACGGATCATTAGAGGGCTTCTTGATCGACTTGCCGATGGAGCTGCCGGCTCGAGGCGACGACTCTAATCTGAAAAAGTTTCGACGAACTAACTCTTCGAACAGGCGACCCATCGGCGGGACGAGTCGTGAAAAACACGTCAGATCCAGAGGAGCACCAGACGAAGCGCGGGACAAGGGTGAGCCGGAGCCAAATCTGAGAGGCCAAATAGTGACCATCACCGAGCGCCAATTGTCGCTTGATGAAATGTCGCAACTTATGGATTTAGACCAGGGCGATCACCATGGCAAAGCGGTTCCTCAAATTACTATAAAACTCGAGCCAGTGGGCGACGCCACTGAGAGCGATGAAAATGAGCAGATTGGTGGGCAAAGTGAGGTGCAAAAAATACAGGCAACAGATGAGGGCGGCAATGGCGACGAGGAACCGATCGTTGTGGGAGATTCCATCTCGAAGGATAGCTTTACTGAACCAGAATCAGCTCGAGACGCTAGCCAAAATTATCCGAGCGATGAGGCCGATAGCTGGCAATATCCGGCTGGTCGAGGCTCAATCTCCACCCCTACTGAGCGTTCTGTGAGTCAAAGTGATGCGAGAGAACTAGCGGTCAATGAACAACTGGTAAGCCAATCTCCACTCGCTGAGACCAGTGACATCGAGCCGCCTCGTTCCTTTGGGAGTGACCATTCAAACCACAAAACGATGGAAGGATCAGTCAGTCTGAAAGGCACTCCTGCTCGATCTAGACGATCCAAGCGGGAGGTTCCAGTTAGAGGGGAGCTATGTAAAGGTTTGTACGAGCCTGCTAAAAACTTCAAGTTGCTTTGGGTGAATGGATTCACGATAAATGACCAATACCCAGCAAACAGTTTCAGCATTCAGCAACAGATGGCTATTGAACGAGAGCAGCAGCGACAAAAGCAACAACAACCAGTGCAAATTAACACTCGAGCTCCAAGTCCATCCGGAAAGACTGGCACGGGTAGACAGTCTCCCAGCTACGAATCCCTAGTGCAAGCTAGCAATGAGCACATATGGAGCGGCATCCAATTCAAACCTAGTGAGAGATTTCAAAATTGGATTTGCCATTCGAGACTTCACCACGAGCTAATTTACCCTTGTGGAACTCTGATTGTTCTTTGGTGTCGATGGACTAACGGGCAACGTTTCTATTCAAAGCATACAACAAATGTTAGCACCGTTTGCATCTCAACAGGCAACACCGATTTGGCTGCTAGTGCTCAGGTTTCTGATAAGATCTTTGCCTCAGTCAGTGCCACAAGACAAACAGCCTCCAAAACTAAGTTGTCCAATACTACGGGTGCACAAATACACCTTTGGTCTATCACGAACCTGGAGACCCTCTATGTGATCGATGATGATCAATTGAGGACAAAGAGAATCTTCAGCATGAGACTAAGGAACTCCAGTTCGAGAGGTTGTGAGTTGAACGTTTGCGCACGAGATGACAAACAACTAACACTTGCAACTTTCAGGGGTGATTACCTATCAACAGACGGTATGACTGGCAGAGGGGAGGGTGAGAACGAAGATTTGCGCCAAGGAAAGATGGACCCCAACAAGGCAAACAATATCATTCTAATCTCAAATTCGAAACTTCCTCTCCTTACATGCACTTTGAGGGGCGGCAAAACCCTTCAGCAAAACCAGCTGCCGTTGGCGCTGCTGCTCGCAATCCCAATAGACAGCAAGATTGCAAGGAAAGCAACTGACTCTAAGCAGGAGAAACCAATACAAGATGATACTGCTGTCTCGCCATTGATATCTATCGGTCGACGACACTTTCAGCTTTGGGCGCCCGAAAAACGGGCCCAGAAACTCAGGTCGATCCAGCCAGAGAACAAGAGCTCTAAATTTGTTGAAATTATGGGCAGAGTTACTTGTCTGGCTCGTTTGTCTCCGGACGAATTTCTGCTCGGTGACTCAGAGGGAAATGTCTCCATCTTGATTGTAAACTACCGTTGTTCACCGTCACAAAGGCAAACAGCATCCACCGGGTCTAGAAGGGTTGGAGAATCGGACAGTTCGGAATGCTCTTTGGATACGATCGATCTGTTGGATCTCAAGAGGAAGAGCTCAGAACTCAAACTGAACATTGAAGATGGAGAGGAGACGGATAGAACTGGCCCACCAAGAGGCATCACCTGCTTAGCAAGGATTTCTGGAACAATATTTGCATGTGCAGATACAACCTGCACCCTAAGTTTTTACAAGATCCGCCGGGAGACTGGACAAGTAACATCAACCATCGACGATAAAATGGATGCAAAACAGCCATGGGGACAGAGGAGCAAGAGAGTTAGTTGCCAATTGATCAAGTCTCTTAGTTTGCCGCCTGACTTGGGGTTTATTTGCTCGATTATAGTTGCAGATTATGATCGCCGCAACTCTATGGGACACATCTACGTTGTTTCGACTAGTAATACAATCCTACTCGGCTCAATAAAGCTCTCGTCTTACCAAAATGGACAATCAGCGGACAATCAGGATGGAGAGACGTCAGGCCGAGCACAGATGGAATCATTATCAGTGGTTTATGAGGGTCATGAAACAGCAGCCTCAAGCTTGGTGGCTGATGTCAGACTGGTTGGAGGGGAAGGTGTGGACGATTTCAAGTATCAGCATGGAAATCACTATTTCACTTGCTCGGTCGATTGTCGCATATGCAAATGGAACGGGAAGCAACTATTGTGGAAATCTCTCTTGCCTTCATCTTGTGCTTCGTTGGCGGTTCATCCGATTGGCTTCGTCTTAGCTGTTGGTTCAATCGATGGGACAGTGTATATATTGGACAAAATTAGTGGCCTATTGATCTCATACTTCCCCCTCACTCCTGTCTGCATAAACTGCCTGGCTTATTCAAGAGATGGGGCCTTACTTGCTGCAGGTTGTGCTAACGGAAGCATATTTATATTGCCAGTATATGAACGCGGTCTGAAGTATAAGAAAGTCTCTATTTTTCAAAGCCCCCATCCAGTAGTTAGCCTCCAATTCAGTACCAATGGTCGTTATATACTGACGTCGGTGACTCATAGCTCTTGGCAAGAACTGATCTTATGGGACTTACCAAATTTCAGGTATATGCGCGATAATGTTAAGTTTGAGGCCGATAAAATTGATTGGTTCGATTCCATTTGCAGCGGAAGTGAGGACGTTCGAGCCATCTGGGAGAATGCAAATTTGCTAAATTCAAATGATGATGCGACGAAACAAAATACATCCCGCAATGCAAAGAACGCTTCGTCCCCAGTGAAAAAACTGGTCAAGAACCCTGTAGCAATTTCCGATAACTCTCGTCATCAGCTAGGAGGATTTGTAGTCAATTTGAGCTGCCACAGACTGGTTAAGTCGGGGAGAGAGAATGCAAACTCTCAGTCATCAGTCGACTATCAAGGCTTGGAGCCAAGCAAAGAGGACTTTGTCATTGCCAGTGATACACGAGGTTATTTGCGCTTGTTTCGTTATCCGTGTTATGACATACAGCAGGGATTCTACGCCACCAGGGTTAGCTCATTGCCGGTGAGCTGTTGTCGTTTCTTACACTCAAATCAGGCTGACTACTTCGTGTCCACCTCTGTTGATGGGACAATCTGTTGGTGGGCTCTTGAATAAATAGGCAAGTTCCTTGATAGTCTTAAACGATAACATGCTATCAGTCTAAGGGTGATTTAGGAGGTCTAACCTTCAGACTTGTTAGGGATACTGTCGAGTCAGAGAATACAAGACTTTGATCTAAGTTCTCTTGCATGGCCTGAGCTTGAATTGTTATATCTGCTAAGCTAGTTCTTGGTGATTGGGGAGTGCTTTTCGCGTGATTCTGAGATAGACAAAGCAACAAGTTAGGAACGTTTTCCGAACTAGCGTGACGGCTTGATGGAAGACTGGCACATTGTCTAGGAGGCATCTTGTTCTTTTCCGGTTGCTGGTTTTCTCGTTGCTGCTCGATTATCTCACAAGACTTTCCAAGCGTGACAATATTTATTATTGTCTTAATAGTTAATAAAGATAAATATAATAGTACTAAGCAAAGATAATCCTGCCATCGCGCAATAGTCAACGAACTAGCGCAAACTCTAACCACCAATACAGCAAGGGGTAATGGAATGAAACCCATACGTCTTGAAACAAGATCGGAATGATCTGCATATGCCCTATTCAATTTACTACTGACTAGATCGTAGGCCAATGTTATCGTATACTCCCTATATACTTCGCAATTTATTTCATTGAATCTGGTGACGAATGCATGCTTGAACCAATCGACAACTATCTCTGATACCAATATTAGGATACAATCTGGTAATAAGATGTAGAATTGATCCTCGTTCCAATTATATTGCTTGAGTGTCTGCAACATTACGATAATAAGTAATACCAGGAAATGATGCCTTTCCCGGGCGTCACTGCATGACATATGAAATAGATTATTCTTCTCAAACTTTTTAAATACCATGCCTTTCAACTCGACAAAATTGTTCGACATCATTATTGTCAGTAATGCCTTGTTCTTAGAATTCAATGCGACATTGAGGGTAGTGGCTTGCAGCAAGACTAACAATCCATGAACAAAAACATAGATAACCGCCGCTATCAAATAGTAGAAAACTTTGAAACCTTGTCTCTTCCTATCACCATTGTTGACTGGTTCAGTGGCAGTCCAGAATAATGCATCTAAGACATCACAGCCGAGAGTCGATAATAGCTTATCGAAAACTTCTAACATGTTGAAGAATATATATAATTTTATCACAGATTGACTTTTTATGTTGTGATACAATATTGAGGTGTCGAGATGGCTGATTAAAATTGTTGCTGATATCAAAATGATCCCCTTAAGAAGGTCACAAACTTCTGCTGGCTGGAGTAGTCCTGAGTTTCCATTTGTAAATCTTGGTTGTCTCTGGTAACGAGCTAATAACTTTGTCAGAGATCGCGATATGATTAGCCAGCAGGAAAGCAGGAATCTCAAAGGTAATAATGAAAAGACGAAGAGAAAAGCGTCAACAATCTGAAAGTATGCATGGAACATGAATTTTTCAAACTCGAAAGGAACCTTCATGAATGTGTAAAACTTTTGTCTCCTTTCCGTATATCGTTGCTCATCGTTTTCCAAGAGATATCCTCGTCTCAATTCGCCATAAATATAGTCACCAAAGGTATGCATTTCGTTAAAGATCCGTGGCTACTGATAGATAGAGATTTGATATTGCCTTCGTTCATAGATTGATAGGGCCCATAGTTGCATTGAGTTGGCCCGAATTGACAGAAAATATTGAGAGATTCTACGATTTTGCGTGTGAGATTGCTGTTTTCGGTTTTATATGTGATAATCCGAACGTCTATTTCGCCCTCGAATTGTGGGTCGCACTGCTCTCAACGTGGAGCAGCGGCGCGATAGTTGGGGCTCCCCAGCTTGGGGAAGACTAGGACATGAAGATAGAGTACACAAAACGTGAGATTTTAAGGCTTTTATTTCAATCAGATTTACAATGGCTATTCAAAAGGGAGCCTCCTATGGTGCTAAGACAACCGTTGTCAGTGAAATGATGGTCGAGGACACGGTAGAGGGCCTGCGCTTAAGACGAATCGGATCAGACGTAGTACAGAGTATTCTTATACTCGGCGTCACCCAGGTTTGCTAAATGTGCGTTCAACTTAGGCAAATACTCGGACTGTTGCATAGACTTGATATTCTTGTCCATGCCCCAAGATATCACTATGTTCTTACCGCGCTCGGCAGCGAGATCAGCCAGGTTAATCGGAGTTGGGATGCTAGTACCCTTATTGCAGCGAGGTGATAGGTAACTTAGCGCGTGAATCATTGCTTGGGCAGTGTCTTGATCAAATCCTATGTCATCATAGATCATGTAGATGTAGGGAGCCTTAGAGGTTCCCTGGATGGCTTTATGGGGTGCTAGGAAGAAGGTGAAATCGTTGGGATGTGTGACTTTAGAGTCTACTACAGTTCCCGGTTGTATGTTGTAGTCGGGATCACCTCTTCTAGTTATAAATGCCTGCTTCCGCTTGAATCTGATCTTATGACGCTTCTGCACAGTCAAACAGGCCAATTTCGGTTTCGCCGCCAATCTGCTTAGAACGTTCTGTATCTTGTTCAACTCGTACTGCAAAACCATTTTGAACTGCCCCTCCGAGACTCCATCTCTTAAGACAACAATATGGGTCGGATCTTTGCCCTTCCGTTTACGATAGTTTTCCAAAATTTCCTGGAACATCGAAGCTACTTCACCAACTTCTTCAACGGTCGATAAATCTTTTTCCGATCTTTGCTTAGATTGGACCCTCAATCTAGTAGAATGGGCGATCTTATCACCAGTTATGTCCCACATTCCTACCATGGCGGCGACAGATTGCATGAACCTGTCCCCGGGGGCGGGGTGGCACACATCTATTGATACGAAGAGATATCCGTCGCTGAGAAAGTTGATCATCTTGTTTTTGATGCCGAAGTCCTGGTTTGGGTTGAGCACAAAGTTTGTACCCCCCATCTTGACGTTGTGCTTGAGCCACAAGTTGGACAAGAACATAATGCCATTGGATCTATCGTTGATTATCTTACGCTTGAAATTATCAGACTTTATGCACGATGTCCTTGTGCATTTTTCGCCAGGTTTTCGCTTTCTCTTCACATCCGGCAAGGTCTCAAGATATTGGGTGTAACCATAGATCCAATCAGGACTGTTTGGCAGCAACAAGACGGCAAATTCGTAGGACTCGTCGTTCAGTTTGACGAAGAGATTTTTAAGTGCGGCTTTGATTTGCTGGTCATTCATATTGCTCAGGGTCTGAGGCGGTGCAGGGGGCACGTACAAAGTTTCCTGAGGATTCGATATTATGACACCCTTGCTCCTAGCTGTATCGCAATAAAATTGTCCGAATTTCTGAGACCAATCATTGAAAAAACGTCCATCTTGCGACATAAATTTGTCAACCAAAATACAAAGGCACCATTTCTTGATTTCGATGGGTGAACGGAAAGCTTCCCTCTGGATGTTATACTCGCCATTCGAAGCGAATATTGGCCTGCCTGTGCGACCCAGCAACTGGATTGATGGCAACTCTCTTCCCTCGACCTCTATGGGTGTACAATCAAGCTCCATTCCGAAATCGTTCAGCGACTGGGAGTTGGCCTGCATGTTATTCGCGTTCTTTAGCACTTGATCAAAATGTCTTTCTGGCTTCAGGGCAGCCTCTTTTATCATTGCAGCGGTTTCGTTGGGATCTAACCGCCTAGCGACTCTTTGCTTGTCCACCAACCGACATACTTCCATCGGGAGCTTGCGACCATTGTCTACTATGCAGGGTAGATTGGGAAATTTCAGTTTGAACCTCGGATATTCTTTTGCAAAATATGCTTCAACGGTGGTTTCGAACTTTCTTCCATCCTTATCGGTGCTGGTAAATTTATCTTTTCCACTACCTGTGATATCGTGGATACGGTATTTCTTGTAGTGCGGCTTATCATCTCTACCGTAGTTTATGTGCAGCACTTCGACCTGCCTATTCTTCAGGTCTTTTCTCAGCATTTCTAGAACTGCGGGATTGAGACCCCTGCTAAGATCATTGAGTCGATAACGGGTCTTGACGTAATCTGTCAGTTTCTGAGCTTCGTAGAGCGGGACCACGGCGTTGGCAACGTTCAAAGCAATTCCACTCTCCGTCGCCTTAACACTCATGGACATTCCCCTGTTACAGTATATTCCTGGACTTAGAGGGAATTGCTCATTTTTGCAGTGATGAAAGACTGAGCTAGCACCGGATTTAATTTGCATCACCAATAATACCGGAATCTCAATCACTTGACCATTCAGTATCACATTTATCGCTCTAATGTGCTCGACCAAAGATGAATAGTCCTTAGTGCCTTTGCCTTGACAATAGTCGACTAATTGTTGAACGTCCAATCGAGTCCCATCACTGAATTTAACCTTGAACTTCTTCTTCACTTCAACAAGCTTCTTCTCCACAATAGAATCGACTAAAATCTCGACTGTGAGATCAACGTTATTGTTGATCTGATCCCCTTTAGAGGGTGGTATCATATTGAAAAGAGAGAACATAATGCTCGCGTTTGAATCTAGCACATACTTGTATTGGAGACCCATGACTGATTTGTCAACCGAATTGTTTTTCAACCATAGTTCTAGGGCCTGTTTCACCGCCTTTACTCTGACCTCTTTCGACAACTTTCTAGGTCCAGTCTTGCTGTCTTGCGTTTCAACAGCTTCAACTAGTATTCCATGCCGGAATATTGGCCTCTTTGCTTTGAGCGATACTTGGAACAAATTAGTAATCAATTGAACTCGATTACCGGGGGCAGGTATCACTCTTTTGGGCTTCGATGGAAATATTGAAAGCTGAGAGTCTTGTTTTACATTTTTGTTTTTTTGTTTCTTCCCCTTCTTGGGTTCGTCCATCATGATGTAGATTGTCAGAAATTAGCTGTGATAGTGCCTAAATGGAGAAAACTGATGTCACTGGATTAATGTTTTGATACAACCAGAGTCGATTTATCAGGTTTGGTATAGTTTTCTGCCGGACTAGACTATTTATTTTCCTTTCTGAAGAGCGCGTTCTATCTCGAGAGTGAGTGGGCACTCGCGGCGAGCTAGCCGTGTTGTTACGGAAAAAAGTGAGCAAACGGGGTTTTATTTCACTTTTCCCCTTTTCAGTCATATTATTGGTGGTCTCCTTCTTCTGATTCGACTTCTCGGATAATCAATTTGGTTTCCCTGACCTGAACTTCAGATACTTAGAGTCTACGACGATCAAGGTGACATCAAACGCGACCAAGAAAGCAGCCGGGCAGATTTGGAACAGAATGGAATCACTGCAATCAAGCATAAAGAAGTCTTATGATACAAGGAGAAAGGAAGCAGAATAGAGCAACTACCCCCGAAATCCCGTTTACTTCAGTTTTGTCCCCAATACGACACTAGCTAGTGTTATTAACCCTAGCACCACTCTACTCATCGCTCAAGCGCGTAAGCCTTTTGATTAAGCCGCGTCAGCATAGATGGAAACTTCTATTTGTTCCCTCACTTTCCCTCCTTTCACTAACATCCGTCATATTCAGTTCTTTGCTGATCTTTTGCCCTTCTCTTCCAACCCAACTGACGATTACCCTCCACCGCTTGCAAAGGGCATTCCTACTCTTACAAATGTCTGGCCCCTTTCAGAGGAAGAGAAAAAGCGGCCGACATATTTAGATCCATCTTCAGTATCCATATTCAGTCACAATGATGCCAACGGGATATTCAGATTAAATGTTAGAGGGATGCTTTGTATCAGGACTTTCATGATTAGAGTCGATCGACTGGATAGAGGTATTTCTGTATCACAGATGCCGGTTACCAACCAGTTCTAACTCTCTAGACATATGAAGGTGGAAATCATTGTGGCAGAGTCGTCCTTTTGTAATTCTGTTTATTTGCTGTCTAAATTAATCTAAAGGTTCTGAAATTCATGATATGATGACCATCGCCTCCGAGTCGGCGAAATGAGAGGCTCGATTGGTGCTCTCTCGCATCCAACTATGAAAATCATTCATAATTGACAAGGATGTGTCGCTTACAGAACTATGATCAACCTCTTTTTCGCCGCGACATTGTCATTTTTGCACAGACAACTACTTTGGGTACGACATGAGTTGATCAAGACACGTTGATGGACCTTTTGTGCCACCCTGAGTGCGACTTATCTAGCTCATTGATTTATGGGTTTGGAAAGGAAATAACGAGGAGCCGCTGAGATGTTCTAAACCTGCAGACACATGATTGGAGAAGAAGAAGCTGAGTCTTGATGGTGACCTGGTATGACAAATCAACTTGTTGGAGAGTAAGTTGGTGGAAAATCGGCGGACAGCGTGAAAGCTTGGGGGAAACTTCTTGATCGTGATGACAAGATTACTACAGAAAAATCGATGTCGATTTGTCGATTGAGTGAGCTCTCAGTAGTAGCGTGGGTAGAAACAGGAAGTTTGGTCAAGTCCACTCAAGATAACTATCTGGCCTAACTCGAACCTGATTTCTAGCAGGATGATCTCAGGTGGCTCCCTTAAACAAAGATGCGCAGTGGTTGAGCAGGTGAAATACGAAAAATAGGGAACCTTCGGCCTTTTTTCTGGGTCAATGACTGGCTCATCTAAGGACTAGCGAACAGGCCGATGAACGAGCGCGCAATTCCCGGTGAGACTGAAAAGATTGGCAATTGTGAGATGGAGACAGGAGAGGGAAGCGGGTTTTGATGAGGGGTATGAGATGAGACTTGCTCCCCTGGTCGGTGGCTTGTTTTATTTGGCACCGATGAGAACTGTAATGATTAACAGTGGTCATGATACTAGCTCACCCTTCTGGCCGAAGCGTTTCGTCTGAGAGGCTTCCATCAGGTAGGCAGCAGTTTGTTTTTGTCACCGGTATCTTGGTTCTATGGAATGAGAGCTCATTCACTGCTACATTGATTGATCCATACAAGCTAACTGGCTGCTTGCACCGCTTCAGATGCGCCCGTGCCTCACAGCTAAGGAATGAGAGTTGACTAAGTCAGTGAGCTATGTCTTAAAATCTTCGCCAACGGACTTGAACTCTTTCTATGATGTGCTTTCAGCAAGGTGACCTTTCAGTTTACGCACGAGCGTATCATTTATTAAGTATACGTATCGTTCCGTGGAGATCGGCGACCACTATGACATACTTCGCTTGAGGCACAATCAAATTAGGTATCGGAGCAAAATTTGCGGCCGTCACTATATTAACTCTAGATTGCACACCCTTGACTTTGTCGCTACTTCCGCTGCTGCTTTGGCCACTCGAACCACTACAGCTCGGCGCAGAACTGCTTTCGGTGGATGTTGTTGTAAAGCGAATACATTCCCAAGCGTAATTTCTATCCTTCCTCTGACCAATGGATGATGACGATTCATACATGGACCAGATATAGAGCGAGGAATTTTCACTACCGGAAACAATGTATTTGTTATCGGGCGAGACTGTTGCACGAATTTGGCTCGAAGTGTTGGTACACCCCTTATATTTGCAAACTAATGATAGGTCTCGTAGGTCGTACAATCGAATCCTAGAATCGTTTGTCGTTACTAGAATTTTGGTACCATCTACACTCTCTATGCCAGTTATCTTTATCTTTTCGTGATGCTTTCCCACATGTAATTGGGTGAAAAACTTTAACTGTTCTGTCGAATAGAATATAACACGACCATCATAAGTGCCTATCACAGCGAATTTTCCATTTTGTACAAAGGCTGAAGCGGTGATAAGTCCATGGGTTGGTTGCTCTGAGTCTTTGACAGGCATAGACATCACCTCATTCCACATGGTGACTTTCTTGTCTGGAATATTCCATAGTCTTAGTTTTCCATCTAGACTACCACTAACAAAGTATCTATCATCATGAGGGTGAAATTGAGCTGTAGAGACGAAGTCTGCGTGAAAAAAAGTGCATAGGCACTCTACCCGTGTCACGTGCCACAGACGAACTGTTTTGTCCATGGATGATGATAATAGAAAATGATTTCTCGACCAAGCTACATCTAATATATCAGCAGCGTGGCCTTGATATATGCTGAATAACAAAAGGGGATCCTCGCTTATCGAAGTATCTTCGTGTGAGAGAAAGCTACTAGACCTTTTGACTTCAGACTGTTGGTGCTCGAGTTTACGGGAGCTTTCGATGGACGGTTGCTTCGTTAAGGGTAGCCCATAAGGTTGGCTCGAAGTAGAGCCCAACTGTTGATGACTGGACTGTGTTGAACTTATAGATCCTCCGGAATGTTGTTGGCTTTCTCGTTCCTTGGATGGCGTCGGTGATATGTGCTGACCAGATGCTTTAGTTCTCAATTGACTAAAGTATTTCCAGGCCTTAGGACAACAATAGATTCTAATCAAATGGTCACCGCCAGCGGTAGCAAGTAGTTGACCACATGAACTCCATTTCATGCACCAAATCGGTTCTTTGGTATCACTAATTTCTTTATAGAGCTTCAAGTCCTCGAACTCTGCTTGGTCGGATTTATGCTTATTCAATTGGTAAAATTTACTATATGTACTATATTCAATTGTTGTCTGAATGGACATATTCACACTAATGGAATGAAATTGAATAGGCTTTGATTGCGGATACCCTAAGAGGACAACATTGATGAACTATTTCCATAATATTTACACGTTCTGCTCTGGATCAGTTTACGTTCGAGATTCCAGCCCCGTGTGCCTATTGGGGCCCGCATTGCCAAGAGTAGGGTGTCAGGCTTTTACACTGCCACTGCGTACGAGTTCGAGCCTCGCCACAGGTGGATTTTTTTTTCTCGTCTTACCGCCACAAAAAAACGTGCACGCTCCAGTAGATTGACAATCCGATGCGCAAGTTCAATTTGATTGATTCAAACCTCAGGAGTGTTGGAATCTTACCTGTAGCGGGTATTCTTATGATTGTGATTGTGAGATTCAAGATTAGAGACTAGCTGAGTCACAATCCCTATGAGATTCCACTCTTTGAAATTTTATTTACATGCCACCGGGTACAGGCTAGTATCTCGAACTGAAAATATACAGAAAACGAAATTATGCTTTGAGCGAATTGAAGTTTGTGATGGAAGGTTACAAATCTTGTCTATCGTTGGGCGCCTGGACTTTGATCCCCTCGATTTCGAACACTAGAGTAGCATCTGGAGGAATGGTAGGAGGGGATCCCATTTCACCGTAGGCGAGATGTGGTGGTATTACGAGTTTACGTTTCTCGCCAGCACATATCCCAAGAAGACCTTGATCCCAACCTTTTATTACCTCTCCCACCCCCAATGTGAAAATCAGGGGTTGGCCCTTCTTGTAGCTATTGTCGAATTCGGCGCCACCCTCCTTCAAAGAACCTCGGTAGTGCATATGGAGAATATCCCCTTTCTGAGCTTGTCGTTCACAATTTTCAGCACGTTTCTTTATACCGATGTGTAATTTCCCCGTTGGCTCTTTTGGTTTCTCCTCTGGCATCTTTGGCATGCTGTTGATAATCTCTTCACTATATTTGATCTTCTGACCATCAACATCCAGAGAATCATCGTCATCGTCGACACCAGTATTCAAATCGGCTACGGTTGATCCGATGAATTGGAGAATGAGGAGTAATGCTGAAGCAGAGACTAGATTGGTGAGTTTGAACATTGCTGGCTTCATTGTTAATATGATATGATATTATATTATATTATACTGGAGATTAAAATACTTTGCAGATTCACAGGTTGTTGTAATTCATAATGTTACGCGACGCTCACATGTGATTTCGCTCAGAAAAAAAGCAATCCAGCACGTGCGTAAGTTAAAGTCCATATTTTGCTGCGCTTCTCGCCTGGATACAATGCAATCAAGATGTTCTCAGGTTCCATATATTGAAGTGCCTCCATCAAAGATGACAACTATCTTTGGACAACTCGTTGTAGGTCCCCCAGGTAGTGGTAAGTCTACTTACTGCAAATACATTTGTGATAATCTAAGGCAACTTGGAAGGAATGCGAAGATTATCAATCTTGACCCTGCCAACGATTGCCTTCCTTATAAGCCTACCATAGATATCAGGCAGTTGATTACGATTGAGCGAGTGATGAGCGAGGCTAAATTAGGCCCAAATGGATCTTTGATTCACTGCGTTGAAACTTTGGATGAGAATTTCGCATGGCTATACGACAAGATTGTCACTCTCTTGGAAGAAGAGTCAAAGTTGTACCAAGATAGAGAAAAGCTGCTTAACGATGGTGATCCAGATAAATCTACCACTGGTGACGAGTCATCAAGTGATTCAATGAAGAATCGACCATATTTGTTATTCGATTGCCCCGGGCAATCCGAACTTTATACACACCATAGGTCTTTCAAGGGTATCATCAGAAAATTATTATCAAACAAGAGCAAGAAACATTTCGATCTCAGATTAGTCTGTATGAATCTATGTGATGCGTATCATGCTAGCGATCTAGGTAAATACATGAGTTTGGTTATGACCGCATTAGCTACCATGGCCAATCTTGAACTGCCGCATGTGAATGTCTTGTCCAAAGTCGACAAGATGGAGTCATATGGTAAGACTAGATTTAATCTGGACTTTTATTGTGAAGTGATGGACATCAAATACTTGTTGGATACTGAGTTAGATAGCCCCTTCTTCGAAAAATATCGAAAGTTGTCCCTAGCATTGGCAGACATAATACAGGATTATGGGCTGGTCACATTCATTCCGTTGAACATACAACAAGCTGAAGATATTCTAAAGGTATTGCAGTCAGCTGACCGCGCAAACGGTTACTTATGCGATGACGTCGACTTGGCGATTCTCCAATTGAATCCAAATTTGATGGAGATGGCCTCGGGGCGCCGACTAGAGTCTCTCAAGGACGCAACGATCCAGATATAAACCATATCTAGATGGCTCAATATCAACAAGTCAAAAATCTCAGGGCTCTAAAAAGATTGTTTTCAAGTGAGCATATTATGACCAACAGAGATACGATCTCATGCTTAAATCTATTGATCTATGATTGAACAAGTATCGGATCGGTAAGCAACAAGCGCTCAAGTACTTTGCCGTCAAAAGTATATGCTCCCAGTCTTAATGGTTGTTGCCAGCGGCTCAACTTTCTTCATTGATCTCTACATCTATGTCAGAATAGATGATGGATCATGGAACAAACTTACGTGTCGTTCTAATCTGTTTGCTTATCTAGCGTCGTTTGTTTCCACTGTAAGATTGAACTTTGCTACAGATAGAAAAGCTGTAATAATGATAAGGATGAGGGAGACATATTGCGACAGAATGGCACCGACGTTCAAGGATGTCATCCGTTTGCGTTTTGATTCGGTAAGATTTCGTTATTTTTCGGCAAGTATTACTCATCACCTAGAGCTAGGCAAGATTCCACTGTTATCTCAATCTGCTCGCGCCGATCAAAATGAAAATAATAGGCTGGTCTAGGCCCGATGATTGGGAGAGCCAACTTCACCGGGGGTTGGTAGTTTCCTCAAGAGCCGATAACGTGCGCTCGCGATCTGACGGAAAGTTATCCCCCAGGATTCGCGCAGACAAAAGGCCACAAAGCGGACAAAAAGCAACCGGTGCTACTCCCCCGCGACCAACTCGACGCGCCAGCCAACTCAGTCGCTAGTTGGTCGCCAATCGAACGGTTCACTTGTTACCAATAAGACAGGATACTCTCTTGAATCTAAAAACCGAACACCGAACTTACACAAGTTAGATAATTTCTAGTGTATTACTCTACTCAAGCCATTCCCTCAGACTAGGCACTTCTTCAAGATGTCTAATTTGACCAAGACAGCCTTGCTTGCGAGGCAACTTTATCGTAACCAATCATCGTTGGTCAAAAGGTCAACTATCAACAAGTTACAAATCCGCCAACAATCAATGGGTCTCTCGCAACCAAAGGTCATGATGGCCAATGATAAGCCGACTCCATTGACAATGCTGAGTGACGAGGAGATGGCAATGAAGGAGGTAGTTTCTAAGTTGTCCAGGGAGAAATTCGCGCCTCTGGTCAAGGAGATGGACGCAAAATCTGAAATGTTTCCCGAAGTAATCTCGGCCTTATTCGAAAATGGTCTCATGAATATCAGTGTTGACCCTAAGTACGATGGAGTTGGGGCGAACTTTTTCACAACCTTATTAGCTGTTGAGGAGTTGGCCAAAGTGGACCCGGCCATCTCTGCCATGGTTGATGTTCACAATACTCTCTTCATCGAGACTCTCTGCGTCTACGGCACAGAGGAACAAAAGATGAAATACCTTCCAAGAGCTGCCCAAGATTTGGTTGGCTCCTTTTGTTTGAGCGAACCAAACGCTGGCTCAGACGCTTTCTCTTTAAAGACGTCAGCTAAAAAAGACGGTGGCTATTTTATTCTCAACGGCTCCAAAGCCTGGATAACTAATGCAGAAAATGCCGGAGCCTACATCGTTTTCGCCAACGCCGACTTCACCAAGGGCTACAAGGGTATCACAGCTTTTCTGGTTGATCGGGGAACACCAGGATTAACCATAGCGAAACACGAGGATAAATTGGGTATCCGAGCCTCAAGCACCTGTCCTGTGATCATGGAGGATGTACGCGTTCCAGAGAGCAACATCGTAGGCGAATATGGCAAGGGTTATAAGATAGCCATAGAGACTCTGAACGAGGGTCGTATCGGAATCGGAGCTCAGATGCTCGGTCTGGCGCAGGGAGTGTTCGATCATGCAGTCAGATACACTCTTGAGAGGACTCAATTCAAGCAAAAGATCTACGACTTCCAGGGTATGCAGCACCAAATTGCCGACGTGGCGACAAGGATAGAAACAGCTCGCCTCCTGGTCTATAACGCGGCCCGTTTGCGTGAGGCTGGCATGCCGTATGTGAAGGAGGCAGCTATGGCTAAGTATCACTCCGGTGAGGTTGCTTGTTATGCTGCAAACAAAGCTATCGAATGGATGGGTGGCGTTGGCTTTACACGCGATTATCCGGTCGAGAAGTACCTTCGCGATTCGAAAATCGGACAAATATATGAGGGAACATCCAACATTCAACTGAATACCATCGCCAAGATAATCAAAAGCGAGTTCAACACCTAACTAACTACATCAACAGATGTTTCCAGCCGCGCCACATAGCTCTGGTGGTGAAGGTTACCAAGCTTTATGACGCCATTATTTCACATTACTTCCAATAAAGCCGTTAGAGGCCTTGTACATCGGAGAGATTCTAAATATTATACCGAACTAGATCTGACTATTTACATTCACATTAGAATGTCAATCATTTGGTGATTTTTCTACAAGCCTGGAACGCTTTTATTGCGGCACCGTCGCGTGCAAGCCGATCGGCTGCATTGTATTTCGACGCAACCTTCTCGAAAGAGACGTTGATACCTCGCATGGAATCACGTAGATCCTGGAACTCCTGTTTGTTTACCACCCGTTTCGACCATCCTTCTCTCTCCCATTTGGGTATCCAACTTTCGGCAGCATTTTTCACATAGGCACTGTCTGTTTTCACAACAACTTCCTTGTAACCTTGAGATTTAGCCTGCTCGATTCCCCTTCGAGCCGCAACAATCTCAGCCCTTTGATTGGTCTGCCTGCCACCGATAGGTTCGCTGATATTGTTGTTCGGGTTATTGGGCCAGTAGACACCTATACCGGCACTAGCTCCCTCTTGTTGACCATTTTTGCTGCAAGCGCCATCAGTGTAGATGGTGGTTGAGTTGGGGTCACTATGACTGCCGCCATCATAATGATCGGGATCGGACATGATCATTAAATTATGATAAGATTGATAGGTAACTGAAGATGATTTAGGTTGTTCTCCTAGGGGAGCTACTCGAGAGAGGGAAGATGGTCCTGAACATGCGCTACGTAGTACTGTGTGTCGTCAGAATTCTCCGCTAGCAAGTGCGAGGCTCACTTGGTCCGGGATTGTTTGGAGCTTAACATTGGGGAGGAGTTCTGTTTTTTCAACTATTGCACGAACTCAAACGAAAGATCGAATGTGTGCTCTCTATGCGCACTGGCAGCAATGAAAGAAGCCTGACGGCAGCTGGATGCAGAATTTGGAGCCTGCCCTAGTCAGCAAGAGGAGCTGCCGCCATCAAGTTGCTCTCAGCTAAACCACCACCACAAATCCGCGAACATCCACACTCACTCGCAAAAAAGGCAATGCGGCAAAAATATAAACAGCCCTATCTGGTGTCTGATGTCATTCGAGTATTCTATCTACTAAAGTCCAAAATTAACTGACCACCAAATTAATAACAAAATAGAAAATGACGGACCAAGGTAACACTGAAACAGCAGAGATTGCTGCAGTTGCTACGGCTGCCACAACAGCAGTGACTTCTACTAATCAATCTGGGAGCGGAGGTAATGGAAATACAAATAGCAGTGCAGATAACTCACATCCAACACTGAAGCCTTTTAATTATAGTTATATATTCAAGTACATTGTCATCGGTGATATGGGCGTTGGGAAATCATGCTTGCTGCATCAATTCACGGAAAAGAAATTCATGGCCGATTGTCCGCATACAATTGGAGTTGAGTTTGGAACTAGAATCATTGAGGTATCTGGACAGAAAATCAAATTACAAATTTGGGATACGGCTGGACAAGAGAGGTTCCGTGCTGTCACCCGTAGTTATTATCGTGGTGCTGCTGGAGCCTTGATGGTATATGATATAACTCGTAGGTCAACATATAATCACCTTTCCTCTTGGTTGACAGATGCAAGAAATCTCACAAACCCGAATACCATAATTTATTTGATTGGTAATAAGAGCGATCTCGAAAGTCAACGCGATGTTACTCATGAGGAAGCTAAACAATTCGCCGAAGAGAATGGCTTGATGTTTATTGAGGCCTCCGCAAAGACAGGTGAGAATGTCGAAGACGCCTTCTTCGAAACTGCAAAAAAGATACACCAAAACATTCAAGATGGGAGCCTTGATCTTAACTCTGCAGAATGTGGAGTCCAACACAAAGCATCTAGCCCATCATCTGCTCGATTGAACGGCAACAACAATCAAGGAGGCTCAAAGCCAAATTGTTCGTGTTGAGCACGATGATGATTGCCCCATCTGGCGGACCCATCGAGCCATGGATTGCAGCTGCAATCCGAACGTCGTGACCCGTCACGCTGCGG
>Ga0058701_10000593_pt1 | contig 24470 bp, 8 predicted proteins | sample AgamicOrMae_FD_97039 | JGI IMG/M metagenome (GOLD analysis project Ga0058701, IMG submission 97039) | Agave microbial communities from Guanajuato, Mexico - Or.Ma.e | ecosystem: Host-associated > Plants > Phyllosphere > Phylloplane/Leaf | place: Guanajuato, Mexico | collected 2012-06-04 | reverse complement strand
TTATGCGAAATGGCACTGGTTAAAAATGCTGCTCGCAACGGCGCGGTTTGTTATCACCACGATTCAAAGGAAATTTTTGTACTTCTTTGTCTTTTTCTTCCCCAAGGTCCCACGCTCTATTCCCCCGATAGAAAAATAAGGCTGGAGGACACTTTTACTTTGCTTTATCGGTTTGATTTACACCAATTTCCTTTGTATCTTGCTATCTAGAGTCCTTGGATGAACGAGGTATCAAAGTATGCAATCACTGGATTTGAATTTTCGGGCCGCATGCGTCTAAGAGATTGACCAGTGGTATAAATTACGGAAAATTGAGCAACAAACATCGGTTTTATTTTTAGTGTCTCTCAATCAGATTAAACCTTTTAAAGTTACAGATCCAAAACGAAAAATTCTGGGCCAAAACTTAAAAAAACCCTAGGCGTACCCCTTGCTTTTTTTTCAAAGTTTGTCGATATTTTTTCGTCGAATTTTTGACGTGTAATGGTTGGAATTTATTAATCGGAACTGAAAATTATTAGTGCTGTCGTTTGTTTTTTACTTCGTCGAATATTGCTCCGAAAATGGAACATAAATTTTCGCCTTTCCCTCCAACCTCCCGGTCGCTAACCGGCCCCTCTCCCGATCCGATAATAGACGACAAAGTGAGCAACAAACATTGGTTTTAATCATTTTTAGTGTCCCTTAATCAGATCAAACCTTTAAAAGTTACAGATCAAAAAAAAAAACCTGGACCAATTTTTTTTAAAAAAATCCCAGAGGTACCCCTTGCCTTTAAAAAAAATTCGGTCGAAATTGTTTATTTAATTTTGAACGTTTGATAGGTGGAATAAGGAGAACCACAAAATGTTTTCACCATCAGCTGTTGCCGATACATCGTTCGTATATTACCGTAAATTAGAATGTAAAATCTTCACACTAGAATCTTCCTGGCACTTGGCTGGGCGTTTTCTTTTAGAGATCATGGTTTCAATCGCTTTTTCTTTTTTCTCGCAGGTATATATTTTTTCCTAGCGTTATATTCTTTTGTAAGTTAGAATCTCTTAGTTTTGGTTGCGTGTAAGTCGGAATACTTTCAAGCCGACGACTCAACAGAAGTGAGACGCCGGCTGCAATGAGGCGTAGGCAACCGGAAGACTCTCCTGTCATGATGGTTGCCTACCTCTCTAGCCGCAGGGGCAGAAAGTAAGCGTTATGCCTTCATTTCCTCGTGAATTCGAACAGAACGAGTTCTTCTCGAAAAGGCTTATCATTTTCAGACGAATCCCACTAGAAAGGTTTTCTTATGAGATTGGCTTCATTTCGTGACTTTCTGTGTGTCTCCATTGCTTCCTTAATAGTGTCATGTGCTCCTTGAATTGTCACAAGAGATTTCAGGAGCGCCGCAGAAATGCGATTAAAGGTCTGGAATGGCATACAGTGAAAGTTACTATTTATTCCTACAGAGGGCGCCACGCCACTCCGCATACCGCGCTGCTTCAGTCCGCTTCTCGAGAATATGCGACCCTTTGGAAAGGTTGACTTCACGACCACCGTCTCTACTTATCTGGAGCTTCTGTTTCCTAGCCGAGGTTAGTCAGCAACGATTTTGCTGTCAGGTTCATTACCTGTGCGTTCCGGGTCTGGAACACACACACCTTTAGCCCTAGAATTTTCGTTCGAAAGTTCTTCAAATTAAACACGTTATCCGATATGGACAGGCGTACTTGGTAGCGAGTCGATTTCCTTAGGTATAAAGAGAAATTTGGTTATATTCGAGGTTAGCTATGACGTTGACCCATGACAGCCCAAGTATTTGGAGTGAAATTTAGCTTAAGAGAAATTGGAAGGATTTTTTTCCACTAAGTAACGCAATTTTAAGCTACGGAAAACGCCTAAACTATTAAATTTTAGGTTTCCAGAGGGGTGATATTTTTTTAAATTCTGACAATACTGAACTAAAAAGATCCTCTAAAATAGATTTTTTCTGTTGCTGAACGGCACCGCTGGGCAGTAGCGGGTTAACTTACGGCAGGAGTAACGTGTCGTTAAGTTAGTTTAGGTAAGGTTGCATCAGGGTTAAAATTTGATAAAATTATGTTCAGCTGCTGGAGAAGGGATGCAATGTTATGAGTTAGGTTAGGTTGCACATCTGTTCGGAATGAACTTTCGTCTGAGCCCTTCACTTTTTCTTACGATAGCCGAATACAGCGCAAGATCCCTAAAACATGATAACTGTTTTGTCTTGTATTTAAAGCTAAAAACCAGCGCGCTATTTTAGTTTTTCCTGGGTGATGCTAAAACCTCGCTTTGTGAACAGATTCTCTACGGGCACTCTTTCCCCCAACAAGTCGTGTCGCCGATTCGGATTTAGAAAATGTACAGATGCGCAAATATGACAATTTTCGCCAGCGAAACTGCAGCCCTGTCCGGCCGCAACCCACTGACCCAAGCGACGCTCACGACAGTGTTGCCAGATCTGCTACTCCGTCATATTAAAACGCGTTTAACTTTTAATCTACTTAAGATTTCGTATTAAACATCGCCTTCATTAGATTTCCCAGCTTGAGAGTTATCCATAATACACCCTACAGCGAAGGTTATCTCGAGTTAGGCGTGGTTACTTTTGACAAAATCGTTAAATATGGCAACATTGGAACACAAACTCCAGGAGCGTCACCCAAACTCAAAACTCAATTTCTATCTGCGTTTGTACGGAGATATTCCTCTGTATCATATGCGGATCTCACCCTCCGAGCACCTAATTTGCACCAAAATATTACGGCTTCAAAAGGCCTGGTCAGCTGGCGGGCTGCGCGGCTTCCGGAATACGACCATTTCCGCATCCGCTCAACATATTGCCCATTCGATCTCGCACTGCATCCACTTTCAGTGCATTCATAGAGTTGTATGGAACCTCTGACCTATCGCATCTCGTTTTTTCCCCCGAAATGCGTTTTTGATAAACTCTAACTTATTGGTATGTTGCAACTTTCAGAGGGGTTTGTCCCTTATCACATTTTATATCAAAGTCAGCGAGACGCTGACAAGTGAGAATTATTGTTGAAAAACCACTGATTTTTATCGCTGATTGAGATAAATGCTCTAATTTCGTCAAATTAAGTTGCTTCCCTGCTCTGTAAATCATGGAATCCCTATAACATTTTCGCTTTCAAACACAAGTTAAAAAAGTTTCACATTCAAATTTTAAGAAATCGTCATTTTTGGTCTTTTAAAATCATACATATTTATAACAATAATGAAAGAAGCAAGTCTATGACTCGCTAAGTCGACTGTTTCGACAATGAATTCTAATCTTAGCGGATCAAAATCAGATCCGATAGAAATGAAGTCCAAAACAAACACATCATCTAATTAAAAATCTACATTTTTATGAATAATTCAGTCTTGTTAGGACGTTTTACTCAATATTTCACAACAATTTTTGTTTCCCTTCACGATACATTAAACACGTAGTAGTATTACAAGTACGTATTTGCTGAGGCACGCTTCATGATTGAATAGAATATCGCTGATGGATTCGTCCAATAAAAGATTGAAAAGATTCTTTTGTAAGGTGATATAGGGCTACATCTTCCCCTTTGTAATAGCCCCCTAGCAATTAGCCTGAAAAATAAACCAAAATCACTGACAGTGGCTGTTGTCCAAGGCATCGTCCGAGCTCATAAGTAAATATTGACACCTGTTCATATGAGTGGGCACCCCTCGATTTCCTCCCTTCACTTTGTCGTAACGATTCTACCCCTCCAGAGGGGTCTCACGTCAGTTAGGGTGAATGGTGCATGATGCTAAATTGTTTGAGTTGTTTGTTCAATTCTCTTTGGATTTGACGCTCGATTTCAAGGTGGGGACTCTGAAAGTGATCGCCGTAATATGTCTTGCACTGAGCCATGTTAAATAATTCATTCTTTGTATTCTTCTACCTTCTTGGTTAGGTCTGTTTATTTCGAGAGCTTATCTGAACTGATAAACTCCGCATTTGAATTGGCTTTACCGCCGCTTTTGATTTGTCATAACTTCAACCAGGAATTGAATCTGTCATAGCATGAGTTATACTTGCTATGCCAATAGAAAAGGAAATGGTTATATTTAAACCCGATTCGGGGCAGAGTGAGGTGTGGAAAATGTATTTCTAATGTGTACTAATATCTTAAGATTTCTATCAAAGTCTAGTTTTGATTTGCTCTTAAAACGTATTTGTCTTTATAACTGGGAAGATGGATTTTTTTATAAAATTTCATGGACGGGAGAAATCATTTTGAGAGATTGAAATAGCCGATTTTTCAAGGCTTAATACTTCTTATAAACTAAAAAAGAAGGAGAAAGCTCTGTTAAATGTTGATTTTAGACACTCCTCCGAAGAGAAGTTTCGGGTTTAGAATATTCTAGGGCCATAAAGCTTCGCGATTTCACAAAAAAAAAACGTTAGGTAGTTTTTGGTACATAAAAATATCAATATAAGCTTGAATTTACAATGTTCAAGATTGGCTGAGCTAAATGTGAGACCATTTTGTCCCTCTACAGCGAGCGACCGTCTTAATTATCAGAGTTATTGCTTATATTTAACCTCTTAATATTGTGTATCAGATAACGCTCCGTAATGCGACAGTTCGAAATAGCTATTGTTGAAGGTCCGTTTGAGGCCAGTGGCCATATGTCCACATCTAGCGGCAGTTCCCATTACTTGCTGGTTTCCTCTCCAAGTGGTCTCGACTACATACATAAAACATTTTTCATGTAATAAGGGACACGTCGCTGTAGTAGAAACTTTTGTGAGTGAGTGTAGCAAAGCCAGAAACAAGAGTTTCATCTAGCGCATCAGTTCCTAATTAGCAAGTAACCCTCCGTGCTCAGCTCGCAGAGGGCGCACGAAGCAATATGATGCAGCTGTTGCGACGCGAAGCTTTTTTTAATATGCTGCCTACGACCTGTACCACCCAATAGGATGCACGAAGAGGTTAGAATACAAAAATGTCGGCCTGTTCCAGCAAGCCATGGGACCTGCGGCCCGTGTCGCCACAAGCTGACACCCGTACTTACGATTTTTCTCGCCTTGCCAGCGGCGAGTGCTCGAAAAATATTTGCCGTGGTTGAGGTTTTGATGTTATACCATACCCAACATAACTTAATTAACATAACCTAACCCAATCTAATCTAATCTAATCTAACCTAACCTAACCTAACCTAACCTAAGAAGACCTAACCTATGACCTTATCAGAGACCTTTTCAGCGCGGTGTTCTAAAAATATTTGCCGTGGTTGAGGTTTTGATATTTTGCCATACCTAACCTAACGTAACTTAACATAACCTAACCCAATTTAATCTAACCTAACCTAAGGAGACCTAGCCTATGACCTTATCAGAGACCTTTTCAGCGCGGTGTTCTAAAAACATTTGCCGCGGTTGAGGTTTTGATGTTTTGCCATACCTAACCTAACATAACTTAACATAACCTAACTTAACCCAATTTAATCTAACCTAACCTAAGGAGACCTAACCTATGACCTTATCAGAGACCATTCCAGCGCGGGTGTTCTAAAAATATTTGCCGTGGTTGAGTTTTTGATGTTTTGCGAAACCTAACCTTACCTAACTTGAGGAGACCTAACCTAACCTCACCTAACTTAACCTGACGTAACCTGATCTGCCTTTAAAGTCATTTCCTGAAATCCCCGGAATTGTAATTCAACTGATCAGTATCCAAACAAAAAAGAGATCTGAAAATACTAGATTTTACGAAGAGGTTTGAATTTGGTCGCAGACTTGAGGCTTGGGACATGTGGCGCCCTCTATTTTGTAATTCTGACGGAAACAAGGGTGAATTTTACCCCGAGATTCGTTCTTGTCAACTTCTCATCACAGCGGCCACCAAACAGCAATTTAGGAAAGCACCTTTCATTCCGGGAAAAAAACTGGGGGCAAAACAATGCTGATATGGACTGACCAGCCAAACCGCCGGCGGTCGAGATTCTTTTTTTCTTCCTCATAGACGCTGAATATTCATAGGGAACACGCCATGTTTTTCAGAATAGGATGTCTTCACAATAAGCCGGGTTTTTGTTCCCATTTTTTAAGGAGGAATTTGCATACATGCAAACTTTGGAGATGGCCGGAGAACCAGCTCTATAATATAAAAGAGGAATCATTTATTTTTTTCGGCTCACTTTTATTCAGCTGCTGCTCTTACATTAACTCGGCGACCCTCAAATAACGCCTGAAACTCAAACACAAAATATTATTCATGAAAACTTTCCCTAACTACAAGGATGGAGCAAATGATGTAGAGATATCATACCGGTGCAATAGACCAAAATAAACTGACAGTGATAGCTATCGATTACAGTGTAACCTCGATACATCGATGAGGGACCGCGATTTTTCTTCGACCTATCAAGTTTTTGATGTATTGAAAGTTCCATAAAACGACCTTTCCTAGGGAAGGAAAGGAAAAAAAATGAAATATCACGATATTCGATAAATCGAACTATCGAATATATTTGATGCATCAAGGTTTCTTTGTGCTACTGAGAGACTTAACTTTTTTTCTTGATTTTTTTTTCATCTTTCCGTTGACGCGCCGTAAGATAGGTTTGGGTTTTAAGATGGGATCAGGTTGGAATATTTTGTTTTTCAGTTATATTGGGTTGAATCAGTTATGTGAATAATGTATAAATCATAGGTGAGGTGAAGTTAGATTTGGTTATTGTAGGTTTAGGTAAGTTAGGTTGGGCTAATTTAGGTTAGGTACAGTAAGGTTAGGCTAAAATTAACTTGAAAATTAAAGCTTACTGATAAAGTAGAGGTAAAAAAAGAAGAGAAAATGCGCATCCGTTGCGTAACATCATCTGGACCGCGCCCATCTGGACAGAGGGGTACATTTGGACAGGATAGCTAGAGAGTTGAACTATCGGGTCACGGTCACAAGGGTCGAATTTCGAAGAGCTATTGTCCGAACAGAGCTGTAGGCCTAATCCCCTCAACAAGGAGAGCTGTCATCAACCCATTCATCATCACGGGATCAGTTTTTACAACAGCGAGTTGTGCGCCATTCACAGGCTACATCGCAGGGGTCAAGGCCGAAGTACGTATAAAATGCTGGCCTCTGGTCATCAAACGCACGCATTAAGGACCCCTGACCACTCAGTCTTTTTCCGACACAATCCTGGATACTACGGCCATCTCGAAACTTGATTAGCCATTTCGCGTGCTCCGTAACAACAGTTCCTTAGCTGAGATGTTGCAATGAACGTTAGCTCGTTTGGAAACATGGTGCATGCATCAAAAGCCCGGCTGTTAGTGCCGTAATGAAACACCTCTGGCGTTGGACTCGAATCTCGTTATGCAAAATGGCTGATAATACTAGTTTTACGTATTCACGCTAATAAGTGGGTTGCGTGAAACCAACAAAAAATCGACCTATAACTTGACCCGACTAAGAACTCAGCTTAAACCATGACCGCCCAAAGTATTTGGAGCGAAATTTAGGTTAAGAGAAATTGAAAGGATTTTTCCTATTAAAATTTGCAATTTTAAGCTTTGGAAAATGTCTTAATAATTAAATTTCAGGTTTCCAAAGGGGTGATTTATTTTTTAAATTGTGACAATACTGAACCTAAAAGATCCTCTGAAATATTTTTTTTTCTGTTGCCGAACGCGGTATCGTTGGGCGGTAGTGGGTTAACTTAACCGGACCGAAACTTACCTGACCGAAAATGACCTAACAGTCGATCTTACTGTCATCGAAAAAATCGAACCTAACGTTAACCTATCATAACCCCATTTAACCTAATCGAAACTTAAAACATTTTCTAATCTGACCTAACCTAACTTAACCTAACCCTATCGAATCTTCAAACCTTTTCCAATCAGACCTAACCTAACGTAATCGAATCTTAAAACCTTCTCTAATCTGATCTAAACTTAACCTAAACTTACCTGACAACTTTGGATGTTTGGACGGAAATCTCTAACATCGTCTGGACAGCGGAGTGATTATCTGGACTGTGTATATGGTCTGGACGATCTATGAATTGACCGTCCGTATAGCGGCTGTATTTGTTATCCGCCCGAAAAGGGGTGTCACGACTGGACCTGCACGCCTACAGCTATTAGTCCAATTTTCCATTTTCCACGTCCATTTATTCTCAACGCCGTACCATATTTCGTAGACAACGTCATATCGAATTATCTGCTAAGTTAACGTGCTGTACGCTGTCTTCGATGGACGTGCAGAGTGGAAGGCACAAGTTTGGTTGGCTGGAAAACGGCCGAGGACCGAGTAGAGAGCCTCACAGGGCGAGTTTCGACAACTTGTTCCCGCGGTGTGCGCTGATTCGTGGGATGCATGAAACCAGCAACGCTGATTGGTGGGATGCAAGGGTGACGCGGCAGTTGACGCCTCTCTCCCTGTTAGGCTCTCTAGGACCAAGTCTGCGTGTAATTGATCTTCTCAGTTCGGTTGACCAGCGACGCATTAATTTGAACACTCGGATAACTCTGACTGACCCGTCAAATGCAGCAAAATCTCAGTTACATTAGCGTCTACGGATGACATATTCTGTTATTTTGTCTGATTGATTTCATTCACAGTACGGAAAATTGAATTACCTTCTCAATGTTCCACCTTTTGATGCCTGGTCAAGCGGAGCGGTGTAACAAGTGCAAGTATGCAAGTAACCTAACTTAAATTAACCTTCTTGGTTGTTGGTCAACTTAACTCACGTGGTTTCAGGTCATTAATTTTCATTAAACATCCTGCCGGGATCACATAAGAGAAAATTCCCGATTTGAAATTTACCCTGTAGAGTCAGCTTTCAAACGACGGCCCTAAAATAATCAACTGCCGCCGGCAGAATTTAGATTAAATACCGTACTAAATTCGATTGCAGGCCGCTTTTGCGGCATCCTGTATCCAATCAATAAAGTGAAATTTGCATATACAGTACTTGTAACGATAGTATGTGAGGTGAGAGCTTTGAAAGTAGCCTATAATAATGCCGATCGACTATTAGTTTAAGCGCCACTTCAAACGGAACATTTTTTTTCAAATGTCTTAAATTAGTTTTTTTTAGTTTTGTCTTAAATTTATTTTTAACTATGTTTTATTGTAAAAAATTGGTTAAGGCTCAGTTTTTGTTTGATTGTAAATTCCGCCTGAAACGTTCTCCTGAACATTAGAAAGAATTAAAAAAGGCCTAAAATATGATTGGTACAAATTCATAAAAAATAGAATTTGGAGTTATTTTTTTACAAGGCGTTTTAACTGTCTGAACGTTCGTTCAAGCAAAGAAAGTTAGAATTTTTTGTTCTAACGTACGCAACGCCGTTACCAAAATATTTCAGTTTGATATGGGACCTCGCCTATGGTAAATTTAGTGCATGGTAAATTAAAACGAAGAAAAGAGGTTTTATGTTTAAAATAAATGAAACGTGACAAAAAGAGAAAAAAATTAAACTCCTGCAGTTTTTTTTAACTCTGTATTCTAGGAGCTAAATAGATGGCCAGTTTTATAGAAAGCGTACTGCCATGACCTACTTCACATCCAATTGTGCTTTTAACCCATTTTTTTTCAACAAAGTTGTCCGGTGCTCTACTTCGTCCGCAAAATAACACGCGCCCTGTCCAAATCGCAAGTTCACAGCCACGAGGTTGAGCAAGCCGTCTTCACTGGAAACTTTAAATTAAAATAACTGAATAATCTTGCGAAACCTCAGCCACTGAAAATGGAAATATCCACAATCAAAACTAGCCCTAGAACAACTAACAAGTTTGTATTCATCACAGTTGTGGTAACTAACGCATAGCCTCTCCAGCTCGCTGTTAGCAAGTGCAACAGAAATCTTAGGGCAAACGTACACCTCGCTCTGACAAGACCTCTCAACCGCTGGCCACCCCTTTCACTGCCCCTCTCCCTTTCACCGCCCCGCTGACCGCACCACGGACATCTGATGAAACAGACGTTTTGCTTGCCAAGCTAATTATTACCAGCTGTAATCAAGACGGCCCAGTTTCGGGCCAGGATGCAGTATTTCAGACAAGTACCAACTCATAGCCCATCCCCGTGCTTTTCTTTGTAACTAGATTCCCACTGTTTTCAGAAATTCGTGGTTCAAGGTAGTCCACTATTCAATAATGAGTCTACACCGTTACCAGAAAACAACTAATTATATTCGCGTAAAGAGAACGACTCTGTTAAGATTCCAATTTTTGTACAATTTTGGTCTGGTTGCAGGGAATCAATGAACTTGTCTTGACACGATGGAAAAACTTGTAATCGTGGACGCAATTGCGACAAGACAGTCGTCCACTGCACACTTATTTTTAAGGTAGCAATTTTAACCTTTTGGTTCAACCTTCCGTCGTCGAATCAAGCGGAACGACAGCGGAGCGATGCAAGAGGCATCTAACCTAACCTATCATAACAAAGCCTCTTGTTTTTTTACCAAGATTAGTTATAGTCACTTGTGCCTCGCTTCGCTATCGCTCCGCTTGGCTGTCGCCAAGCCCGATACCGCTTACTTCTCGGTGGCCCTAAATCGGCCGCCGAGAAGTAAGCGGCATCAGGCTTGGCGACCTTTTAATGAGGTAACCCTAGGTTAAGTTAGGTTAGGTTACGAGGCTTGTGCCTCGCTCCGCTACCGCTCCGCTTAATGTTGTAGGGGTTGCACCAAAAGGTTGAAAATGCAACCTTAAACATTTAGAGTGTGTCCTAATGTCATTGTGCAAATCCACTCTAACCACGGGTGCATACGTTATCATAATCGAAAATGAGCTGCAAAGAGATGCATTTATCACAATTAAACTGCGCATTTCTGTCAGCAGAGACGAAGGGACGGTTGCTGACTCCGAAAAGCCCAACGGATCAGATTACGCCAACAAAATGCAAAACGGGAATTAAGTCAATTTCTGCGTCTCCAGTCCCATCTCACCTTGAGTCTTAAAACAGCCTTATATGCATAGCGCTCCCTTAAGACTCCAAAGAGGAATACGCCCGGTTTAATGATACATTATCATTTAAAAGAAAGCAGGGAGCAGAGATTGAGCACACGCCTCTTTAAGAATAATTACTAAAGCAACAAGGGATTTTTAGGAGAGTAGCTAAAGAGGAGCGGGGAATAATGAAAAGTGACGCCCAGGGTTGCACGTAGGGAGAGCCGGTGAGGCCTCTAGAGGGCGCCACAAGCCTGGACGGGCTGGGAGCGACCCGCCTGGGTTTGCCTAGGGTCTAACTCTGCACGCTCCTTGGGGACCAAACGGGACTTTTTTACGAAACAAATTCTGATGCAGATGCTACTTTGGGGGACGGGACGGCAGAGGGTCATACACTGCAGCATTTGGACGGCAAATACAATTACTGGGCAGATGAGGAACCTCTTTGCTTTCTCTCGGTATTTTTGATGTGGTTCCGTTTCAGTGAGTGAGGACTGGATTTGAAAGACTCCGAAGTGCTGTCGGGGTTCATCTCTCGAAAAATGCACTGATTGGATATTCCGAATGGGATGGCTTGTTATGGATCTGATTCCTTAAGGGATTTTTTTGTTGAAAGGAGCTCGGGAACTGAGATAGTAACCTTTTTTTGTATGTGTATTGATAAGAGCTTCTCCTTCCGTCAGGCTCTTACAGAACATCAATTGGATTTTGAATTGTAGTCGCTGACGTTGCACTGTAAATTTTTAAAGGTGAATTTTTCGCGTTTTGTTTTTAATCTTTACCAAGCTTAGAGGAGCAAGGTACATAACCTAAATCTACGACCAAACCTAAGTTAACCTAACCGTAGTTAACCTAACCTAAGTTAATCCAGCCCAAGTAAACCTAACCTAAGAATTACAAAGCCTGATATCATGGTTTACATCCGTACTTTCAAATCTCCCAGAGTTCCAGTGAATCTCTTTTATCACTTTTTGTCAAGCAAAACAAAATTTCTGTTACGGCATTATCTTTCCGCAAATTTTTTCACTAAAAATATACTTAAGCCACATTCGTTAAGATATTGTATTTGGCGATGGCTTTCAATGATCGCTAATGTCTGGGCAGAAGAGCATCCTAAGTTACGCCTTCTTCTCACTTCCGACTCGCGACCTCCTTCAACCTCCCTGTTCGTTTTAAGTCGACAGACCGAGCAACAGACATCGGTTCTAATTATTTTTAGTATTTCTCGATCAGGTGCAACCGTCAAAACATAAAGATCCCACAAAAAAAATTGGGCCAAAAAAATAAAAAAAAACCTAGGGATACCCCTTGCTTTTTTTTTTCAAATTTTCGGTCGAAATTTTTTTTTGTCGAATTTTTAACGTTTAATGGTTGGAACTGATTCAGGGAAACTAAAGATTGTTTGTACTGTCGTCTGTTAATAATTTAGTCGATTTATCGCGGCAAGAGGTGAGAAATCAAATTCAAGCCTTTCTTCGACCTCCCACTCGCAAACTCTCTCTTCCTCCCGGTCTATTTCAAATCGATGGAGGGAGCAAAAGGCATCGATTCTACCCTTTTTCAGTGTCCCTCAATCAGATCTAATCCTCAAAGCATAAAAATTCCACAAAAAATGTTGGGCCAAAAAATTAAAAAAATCCTACCCTTACTTTTTTTTTAATTTACGGTCGAAAACTTTTTGTTGAATTTTTATCGTTTAATGGTTTGAATAGTTTAGGGGGAACTAAAAATGACGTTTACCGTCGTCGGTTGCTCATTTCGTCGATTTATCGCGCCAAAATCCGAATATAAAATTTACGCCTTCCCCTCCAACCTCCCGGCCGCAAACTGCACCTTCTACCGGGTCCATTAAAAACTGACAATTTGAACAACAGATATCGGTTCCAACCATTTTTAGTGACCATCAATCACATCCGCAACTCTAAAAGAACAGAAATTACTTTAAAAAATTCTGTTTAAAAAAATCGAAAAAAAAACAAGATGGTATCACCCGCGCATATGTATACTCGAAAGTCTTTCCGAAATCTGTTCAGTGCGAAGCGAAAGCAATGTGGCTCTGAATGACCAGACCACACACACCTTTTGTGAGGCGCGACCCGCATAACCAGCCGCATTCACAGCGCGCCCCAAAAAGATCATCATTCATAATATATAAAAAGCTTTTCATACGGTGAATGTAGCAAACACGGTGTGATGTCCATTTCCCCTTTAAGACCATCAGTCATTGCTTCATTATTTTCTCAACATGATTATTCCCCAGGGTCTCTATTAGGTTGGACCTCGCTGCACTCAGCGCGCCTCGCACTCGCCCCGTGCATCTATCGCCGCACTGCCAACTGCACTATGCATATTTTAGACCCGTCGCTGCTCCGGCCTGCGTTACTAATGCTGCGTCTCTCTATCATAGCGATGGGAGTGAGTGCGATAACGCGGATTTGTAATCTGCCTGCGGAACGAAAAGTAAGCAGTGATGCCATATTCCGCGATTTTGTAAACTTATTAACTCGACAACTACGAGATATAATCTAGGAGGTCGGGTATGATTTGGATCGCTCTTGAGCTAAGAAATCCGAAAATGAGATTGTTTTGCGATTTACTCGACAACTAATAGATATAATCTAGGAGGTCGGGTATGATTCAGAACGCTCTTGGGCCAAGAGATCTGAAAATGGGATTGTTTTGCGATTTACTCGACAACTACTAGGTATAATCTAGGAGGTCGGGCATGATTTGGATCGCTCTTGGGCCGATAAATCCGAAAAAGGGATTGTTTTGCGATTTGCTCGACAACCACTAGATATAATCTAGGAGGTCGGTATGATTTGGATCGCTCTTGAGCTGAGAAATCCGGAAATGGGATTATTTTGCGATTTGCTCGACAACTACTAGATATATGTAATCTAGGAGGTCCGATATGATTTGGATCGCTCTTGGGCCGAGTGATCTGAAAATGGGATTGTTTGGCAATTTACTCGACAACTACTAGATATAATCTAGGAGGTCGGGTATAATTCAGAACGCTCTGGAGCTCAGCAGTCAGAAAATGGGACTGTTTTCGAGTTTGTTGTTACTGGTTAAAACGTTGATTGCTTTGAAAATGTCGGAGTTGCGAAATCTGACAACACTGTCTGAGGGCTGATTTTTGAGAGGCCTTTGCCTTCACCAAAGTATGTCGCGTAGCGCTATCGATTGTGGTTTCCAGTCGACAACACGTGCGGGTATTTCGGAGATAATATCAAGGATTACCACAAGTTCTGTAAACTGGGATAACGTTGGAAAACATTCAATGAATATCTGAACCTGGCTGATCGCAAACTAGTTTTTGAGACAGTGATGCCAGAGTGTGACATCGTAGATTTTTCATATCGGTTTAGTGGGACCGCGAACAAATAAGCTCTCCTTCCTGTTCATTCAATATAAAGACTATTTCGTGTGTGTAGACTAATTACGCTGTGTGCTCAGGAAGGCCGACTTTGATCTTCGGTTGCCGGGCAGAGGAACCCTCTCAACTCCTTACAATTAATTACATCATTTCAAGAAAGTAAACGCAGCGCGCTTAATCGACTCTTCCCGTGTGAGTATTTAATTAGTCACGAATTAATATTCACCGCTTAAATTGAAAACTCGACAAGGAAAGCGAGTTTGGACTGATCTCCTTCGCTGAAGCATCTTGTATCTAAGAAATTGAGACATCGGATAAAGCCAAGACAAATGCTGTCAGGAAACTCTATCGTTCCCAAGTGACTCGAGAAATGTGAGTAGAATCATTGCTCTAAAAGAGACGTGGGGGATTGTAAGCGCATGAAGATGTTACTTCCTATGATCGGATCGTTTTTATTCTTAATTATCCGCGTGTCGTGGAGAACTTTCTCACAATCCAACTCGAATATCGAGAAAAATATTTTAAAATAAAATTGTATTTTAAAAGTTTGGAAACTATTTCAGTATTTGAAAACTGTCTTTTTTCAATGGAAAAAAATATAACGAGATGTTACATTTTATCTTAAGCGGAAGTCTTTCACGTAATCGCAAAACGACTTGATTTCATAAAAAATCGAATATCTGAGGTCCTCTTTTTAAAAATTAGAGGCTGATGAAAAGCACCTTGATTTCCACATAAAATCGACGTATTCCTCTGGAATAAGAAATAAGGCTACATTTGCTTGAATTTCAATTGCTTTTTACAAGCAAATGTAAATTGAGTTCGGCTTTCCATCGTCGTATTAGGATTCATTGGTGACTCGGAGACGCTGTAGGGAAATTACCTTATTCAAGATTTGCTCTTCAAATATCTCAGGCCTATGCGATGTCAGCGATGTCCTTTTGATCATGCAGAAGACTGCAATTTCAGATTGGAAAATGCAAAGCTTTAAGGCACTTGGGAGACTTCAGGGTGGTGATTTGTCATTCTCTACGATTAAGGTACCAGCACCAGTATTTTTTTTTACCGCGCCGATTATTAATTTTTGTCTTTACCAAGAGGCTCCTGTTCCGTTTGAAATGTTTGAAATATGGGATTTCCCATCGTGTGTCCCCCCTTTGGTCGTCAAACCGAACGGAGTGGTAGGCAACCCAATAGTAGGTTTCAGAGTGGGCAATCTAACCTATTAGCAGTGAACGGCAGCTGGGAGCGTAGTCACAAGGCAATATAACCTTGTCTGAGTTAACCTAAAAATCGTTTTTTAATCTGACACAGCAATCGGAAAATGATGTTGCGTCATTCTGGCTAGTCCGAAAATTGACCGCGTTTAAATTTGGTGGGGTCGCGAGATGTGGCTACACTGAGTTATCGCACCTACCAATGGCAATGCGGGGTCAGTTGAAACACTGCCCGAGTTCCATAGTTCTGTTTAGCAGGGTAGACAGAGGCCGGCGGATGCCCCATTTGCGTCAGGGTATCCCATGGGGTTTCGGCGCAATTATAGTGCATACAGCGATCGAGGTCACAGGCGTTTTATGTCACCAACTCATCAGGTTTATTGTGCCAAGTAGAGTGGAGTACCGATTGGGAGCGAAACACTGAATCGATTTCATCGCGTCGATTGTCCCGATTTCGGGCTGCGTTACTGTGTCACATAAAACGACCCGAAACCAAACATCGCACTTGCGAACCGTTTAGCGGCGAAAACGGCTTGAAATGGAACACGCCTGAGTTGAAAAATAAAGCCTGTTTAAGACCCCAATATGTTCCAATTTTTTCCCAAAATCAGGTCTTACCTGTGCATGAGCAGAGGCAAACGGGGTTTTCATTCAGACCTATATTAACCCACTACCACCCAGCGATTCCGTTCGGAAACAGAAAAAAATATTTTAGAGGAGCCTTTCAAGTTCAGTACTGCCCTAATTTGAAAAATATCACCTCCCTGGAAACCTTAAATTTAATGATGCAGGCATTTTAAGAGCTTAAAATTTCGTATTTTAATTAAAAAAATCCTTCCAATTTCTCTTAAGCTAAATTTCACTCCAAATACTTTGGGCTGTTATGGGTGAAGCCCTGATTAAGACCCTCGCTTTCCTATGCTTATGCACAGGTAAGACCTGATTTTGGGACAAAACAGCATTTTGGGTTCTTAATCAGGCTTTCTTTTTCGACTCGAGGCGTTCAAATAGTGCCTTATAGGCTCATGGACAGATAAAGCCATGTGTTTATTTTCCATAATTTACGTCAACTTACGGGAAGGGTTCCACAGGTTTAGAAAGGGTAGGTTCGTTAATGAGATTCAGTGTGGAGAAGAAACCTACGGTTTTATCTAGAGCCCTATAACTAGGTAGAAAGGCGCTAATCAAACCCCCTCCAATGGTACCTCCGCCATGTTGAGCACAGTTCACCCGTAAGAAATACATTGTGCCCATCATGGAGGCCTCCATGACAGGGGACACCATTCGCGCCTCTCCACGAAGTTACAGGGCTCTACTTTCATCAACGATCCCCGTTTGGAGCGCGGTCCCTGACGTACACCTTTCTGTCCGAAAAAAAGAGTAACAACAACAGAGCGTCTCGTTCATTGATCCCGCAAACCACATTTCATGATAAAAATCCTGCTCTTCGTCAAAAGAAGCGTTTTTAAATAACGCTCCGAAATTATATAGAAAGTTCCTTACCGGTGTGGCGTGTGTTTGTATCGGTTTACAGAGGGCGCAGCGTCACGGCCCCTAAGACTTACGCCCTCAATGAAATTCATCCCCCCCACCGCGTCTTCATATTTTTCCATTTCTCGTTTTGGTGGCGTGAAACGCGCTGTGGCGGGGCGTTCACCATGTTAAGGTAATAGGCGAACATTGGCGGGGGGCGGGAAGATCAAATTTCCTCTCTTAGACAGCCGGAAAAACGAAACATATCACCAACCCCTCAAAAGAAGCTTCGTGGAATTTGCTTTTGAGGCCGGACAAGTAAGCGTGTTCGCCCGATCTGTTCCTTAACGATACTTTATGGATGTAATGTGTACGTGTGTACTGTACGTTACGAGGGGAAGGATTCGATCGGTACCAAAGTCCTGCAAATCAGAACAGTTGACCTATATTCATCAATTCTTACTGGTTTCTTATTTTTGGTTACTTCTATTCGCACGCGTATGTTGATACAAGGAAGACTTGAACGCACGGAAACTAACCTGATGCATTTTTGGAGGTGACTTGAACGCACGGTTACCAGCCTAATACATTTTTAAATGGGTCAGCGTGTGAATTGTCAAGTCGTGTATGTTGATCCCAACCGCCTAGCGACGCCGTCCGCAATCAGAAAAAAATATTTTGGAGGATCTTTTCAGTTCAGTATTGTCACAATCTAAAAAATATTGCTCCTTTGGAAACCTGAAATTTAGTGATTTAGGCATTTCCCAAAGCTTGAAATTGCGTATTTTAATGAAAAAAAAATCCTTCCAATTTCTCTAAAGCTAAATTTCTCTCCAAATATTTCGGGCGATTCTGGATTAGGTTGGTATGAATAAGGCTACAGCAAATATCCTAAATTTAGAGCTAATATATATGTATAGGTCTTCTCGAATTAATCGGCCGCGACATACTTCAAGCGACACATACGCTCAGAGACAATTGATTTCCGACAAACCCACCAGCATTTCCATATTTTATTGTAATACCGAAAAGCCGCCAGCGTGGCGAATAAAAAGAAGTGTGGTGTGGTCACGAGGTTAACTCTGGTGCTGCCCTCTGTCCAAAGCTTGACGAATAGGCGGCCCTATGCGGGCTTTATTTCCATTGGGGTAACCTCGATGCCCTTCCAAGCCTTTTTGCTAGTTCACACTTCCATGGCGTCATTGTATAAATCTGCACACTTTGGTACTTTTTTCCCCTTTATTTGCGTCTCTATTTTCCTTGCTTTTGTTCCCGTTTCCCCTCTCCTTTGCGCTCCGCGCTTCCTGTCTAGCTGCACTAGCAAAACTAGTTTTGAAAGTCCGTAATTTGGGGCCTCTCTCCCGTCTTTTAAGCGTGTAGGTTAGGAAGGAAAAGAGGATTTAGGGTGACGTATACCGGATGTTTCCAAATGTGAGTCGCGAATATGTCTTTTGAACGTCGTCTGTTTTGTATTCAGAGAGGAGCGAGGCTAAAAGTTTGCAACTTTGTACAGTTTTACAGCTTCATAACGTTGTTCGTAATGGCGGGAGATAACTTGAGGCGGGGGAGGGGCAAGAAATCGGTCTCACTCGGGAATACCTTCAACTTGTTAACAAGCGCATTTGCTATACGCAAAATTCAAAACACGAAAGTCAAGGACAAACTTCTTACCACAACGAATGAATTGTAATTCGCAAGAAGGAATGAAAGATTACCCTGAAAGATCCGGAGAGAGGTTTGTTATTCAATAAGAGATACTTCACGAAGAACTCGTAAAGTACTCTTGGTACAGTTTTAAGATGAACATCCGTCAAAAATGTATCTTACTAAAAAAATACCATTTAAAAATACGAAAAAATACCCCAAAAGTTATGAAATTAATAATGCAGAAGAATTCATGGCCATTCATAAGCCATTTCAAATATAGGGATACGTGAACGCACGTAAACCATCGTAATGCCTTTTAAGTGGGAAGTTTCTTAACCGCACAAAACCAAACCTAATACATGTTATTTGGGGCAGGCGTGCAAATAACCATTTCGTAAAGGAAATATCAAAAATAATTCAAAAAATGCATAAATGATACAAAAACCATTCTTATATAGTACGAAATGATAAAAAAATATTTCAAAAAATATTTTAATTGTCATATTTTAGAAAAACACACAAAAATAATTGTATGTAGTTTTAAGATTTCGATACTCGTTGACCGAAGTAGCGATTGCCACATAATGTAAACCTCATAAAACTAGTTATTTTAATGCAAACGCTGACAATAATCAATAATATCTCAATTGATTACATCCGAATTTTTCCAATCAGAATCTCGTACGTCAATATTATTTAAAGCTCTCTCCAAAAACAAGAAAAAAAAGTTGTGGAAAGAGGTAGTCAAAATTTGTATGGGTCCAGGATCCTTTGTTTTCGCGATGCGATTTTCCCCGAATTGCTTGTTGACTGTAAATTTTTAGCACAGCGGCAGTGGAATCGGGCGAGCCTGTTTTCGTCGTGTATTTCCTGTTTCCCGATTCCAGGTCACATTTTTACCTCGATCGAAGCATTCGTAGGCCAGCCAAAAATGCTCCAGGCACAAAATAAGACGGTGAAACATACAATCGTTGGGCGGGGGCCTGCGATGCTCAGCGCGGCCTCGCCTTGCGGCGCCTTACGGAGCCTTACGGAGGCCTGACACAGTTGCTAGGGTCATGCTAGATCCCGTTATCTTGTGGTCTCTCTTTTCTCACTGCCATTCTGGCGGCCCACGTATATGCAATGTACACACTTTTTGCATTAAGAGAGTCGCGTTGAGTTGTCGCCCTGAGGTATGCGGCGTTGCCACCTGAGCACCTTGCCGCGACACCGTCATTACTCGCTTGAAATTCCCGCTCATAATTGACTTTTTTCTGGGCGCATTCCGCCAGGGGGCACTGCGCCGAGGAATTTGCTTGCTTTTGGAGTCAAAGGATTATTTGGTTTGATAATCATTTTCATAGAAGTAGATAAGCACATAATGTCTCAAGTATCATATGGTTTATGAGATAAGGATTTTGAATTGGTTAGGTTAGGTTTCGGAAACACGTTGAGCGTTTGATAAATTATCCAACATTTACGACGAAAGTTCGTATACACCTCACCACGATATCCCGGGGCAATATTTCCGTATCTCTCGCACATTTACAAGCCCACAAAAGCTTCCGATGTAATTTAAACAAATTGTAACAAGGCATAAAGCGAACATCGCCTACCGCGTGAACCTATACACGCAGTATGCCTGTAGAAATAGGCATGTACGCGGACAATGTGATAATGAAGATGTACTGAGGTCGTTGGGGGGGGGTACGACGAGCGTGCACTTTTCCCAAGGGGAGCCCTAAATGAGAGAAGAAACAAAAGGTATATGAGGAAATTTATATTTATAACCATGAGAAAGATTAATTTCGGCGGGGTGAAGAGTGGAGGTGACATTGACGAAACGAGAAGTTAGTAATGCGCTGGGGATGGAATAACTTAAATGTTGGGGTCAGCGGAATTATAGTTTAGAGCGCGGAAATCTTAAGGTAGGGCGGTGTTACGGTTGCAATGTTTATAGTTAATTACGGAAAGCTCAAAGTTTTGTAAGGATAGCAGAAACGAGGTTATTTCGGCCTCCGTTTTCTCCCTAAACGTCTTCGATGTAATTACTAGGTTTTTATTAGAGCTATCTGGATGTATGTAGCATTGTGGTAAGTGAAATAAAAAATTTTAACCCATAACAGCCCAAAGTATTTGGTGTGGAATTTAGCTTAAGAGAAATTCGAAGGATTTTTCCCATTAAATTACGCAATTTAAAGCTCTGGAAAATGTGTCTTCATTATTAAATCTCAGCTTTCCAGAGCGGTAATATTTTTAAAATTTTAATAGTGCTGAACTAAAAAGATTCTCTAAAATAAATTTTGCTGTTCCCGAACAGCATCGCTGGGCGGTAGTGTGTTAAAAAAAACGGGGAGCAGTTTAAGTTCGGTTTTATAGGCCATGCAGGGTTTTCTTTAAGGTTTGATAATTATTATATTAACCGGGAAGTGCATCCGACCAGTCAAGAATACTTAAAAATTTGCAGTTTCTATCAAATTCAAATTTCAACCTAATACACTGAATCCATGTTAAGAAGACAAGTTTAAATTTCCGTTTGACCAGTAAGAATGCACAAAGAAAAGGGTTGAAACAGAAGAGAGTTAAGTTTTCGGTAGTCAGGTTTGTTAACAATAATCTTCCGGGGTTATGTGACGAAGTACGCCGGTATATCATATTCTCGTTGCAGATATTTCCACGGAAAAATTTCCTATCAAAACGTGTTATTACCCGAGACGGCTTCGGAGAAATACCCCGCAGGTGTAACCTCTAAAGAAAATGGAAAAGATGCACTTTGTGCAAGGAAAAAGTGGGATCGTCGGAAGTAAAGAATTTGAACATTTTCCCTTATCCTCCCCTCAATGATATATTGCACCAAGTTTCACCATGAAATATTGCTTTATCACCTTGATGATGGTAGGGCTCCCCTTATCAGACCCTCCATGTTCATTTTTACAAACTCACCTGCAGCAGTACAGTTTTGTATTAGAGGGGTAAATTGGAACGCTTGAAATACGTGGGTCCTTCCCATCCTGATCTTTGTCCAACCGCAGGCCAGCACATGTCAATAAACTTAACTTGCGAATTTCTTCAAAGTTCCACCTGGAGGCGGACTGGTGGGGAATGGGCGAGTGTCGCGCGATTGATATGGTATTTTATAAACTGATCAGATTATATGGTTAGGCCTCTGAACTTTGCAATTATAAAACCCATCGTTCGAGGTCATCTCAAGATGTTGCCGTTTGAAAAGGGGAGATCTTTTGAAAGTCATGGAGAATGAAAAAGACTTGTTTTAAATTACCCCATAACAGCCCAAAGTATTTCGAGTAGAATTTATCTTAAGAGAAATCTGAAGATTTTTTTTCCACTAAAATATGCAATTTTAAGCTTTTAAAAATGCCTAAATTATTAAATTTTAGCTTTCCAGGGGGATGATATTCTTTAAGCTGTGACAATACCGAACTGAAAATATCTTCTGAAATAAATGTTTCTGTTTTGGGACGGCATCGCTGGGCGGTAGAGGGTTAAGATCGCGTCAAGTCTCTCCTGTTTCTCACAAGGAATCCGTTAGACTAGCCGTCCAGGGGTAACAAGGACAGGTAACTACGTAGGCCTACGGCTGGCAATGTAATCCATTGAATCCGGCGTGCCGTTAAGCCAACAGCTCAAATCAAAGCCAACGCGAAAGAGAAGCCATTATCAGCAACGATTCCACCATGTAGTCCAACTTACCCCCACACCGCACGATAGTCCTGGGCTCACTACCTGACGCCGATCTTTTTATTGGGTCTCAATTACCTGCGCTCCGACACAAAGTCGCGAGACTTACGAAAATCCCGTCAAAGTGAGAGCAACCCGATTGGTTGATCCTTCCATCACGCCGACTCCGTATCGGCCAGTAGTCTATACTTAGCCGAAAAAGCACTCTCCTTATCACCTGAGGCCTCTGGCAAGCACTGTTGCCAGATTCCGCGACTTCGTTAAATTTAAACGCGTGTAACTTTTTAACTAGTAGAGATAAACGGGTGATCAACCCTATTTTTGGAATGCTCAGCTCAAGACCGTTCCGAAACAGGTGATCTACGTTAGGTTATCTCTGTTAGTTATCGATTTAAACGCGTTTAAATTTGGCGGAATCGCGGAATCCGCCAACACTGCGTAGGCGTCGTTCTGAGCAACGCGTTTTATAGCTCCCCTAAGCTGCAGCTCCCTCGATGCGCCCGCGACGGCAGACATGACTATTCTTCTCGAGGAAGAGCATTTCCAAAGTATCTTTATTTAATAGTCTTGGTCGTTTAGTATTCGTGTCTGGTGCGGCGGAGAGCATGCATCGCTGCGAAAGTGTTCCGGCGCGGATGCTAGACTGGATATGCCCAGAAATGTTCAGTTTTACAATCGAAGAAGCAACAACTCTTTTCGTTGATAACTCATTTATAGCTGCTATACTGCGCCGTAAATTTTAGTGGTTGGATATCGCACCTCTTGCGCATTGTTCTAATTTTTGTCGCTTTAAGTCGTGCAAACGCTAAGAAAAAGGAAGAAATAAATTAAAAAAACCATGCAAGAATGGAATAAAAAATATGGAAGAAAGAAAAAAATGACAAAAATGATTAAAATGAAAAACTAAATGATAAAAATGATTTAAATGAAAAAATAAAAAAAGAAGAATTTAAAAGATGAAAAGAGGGAAAACAGTGGGGGAAATGGGGCAATGAAAAAAAAAGGGAGAAGAAAAAATACACCCGTTAGTGAAATTTTAAGATAACCGTATTTAGGGGTATTTTAAGACAAGAAACTGAAAAACTCATTCGGCACAAGAAAAAAAATCTTTGACCCATTTTATCTGAATACTTTGAGAGTCAGAAATCAACAGTTGGCAGTATTCGCTCGTTAGCAAAAATCTAATAATTTGAAATCGATAAATGAAGAAAAAATATAGGAAAAATGCATACCTAAAGCGCATCTTAAATCGAGTTCCCCAGTGGATCCCCGATACCGCATCATTGGTCAGACAGGATGAACTCAAGCAAGACTATCCATATTCGTTGTTGGATATCGTCCAAGTAGCCAAAGAGTGCATCTCGTGATTCAGTGAGCGACCTGCGCTGCGAGGGCGCCTCGGCACAGAGAGCTTTTCCCGGGGGAATCGCAACGCATCCTCTACTTTCACCCTCCGCGATAAAGAACACGCCCAGGGGCTTGTGGGGGAACTACATCTACTTCTCGCGTGTAGCCAAGAATTCGTTCACTATTGTCAAACACTTTGGTGAACTATGATGATAGGGGAGAGAGCTCGAGTTCGTGTTATTAAAAGTCCAGGAAACTCGATGTTTTTGCATACGTTATGGCAATGACGAGGAAAAAAGCAGACGGACATGGCTTGACCAATTTACTCGGCGCTTGCGGCGAGGTCTTCTCTTGGAGCATGTTCCATTTGAGGACTCGGAAGACGTCATCGATCTGAGGGAAAGACACCGTCGAATTTTCTGTCAAACAAGCTTTGTTTGTTTCGTTCTGACCTTAAGGGCATTACCGTGGATCATTATCAAACGTAAGACGTTCGAAAAATTCCGCATCCGCGGAAGAAACCTAAAATATTTGGCTCCGTTCAATCATCATAACTTTCGAATGAAGGGACTTTTTGTTTTGGTAAATTTATGTTGGCAATTCTGAATGACCTGACCGAGCGCATGGTCTAGTTACCTGAATTGGTATGGTATGGGGGGCATTCGATAGCGCCAAAAACCACAAGCGCCAACGCCACAAGTGCCAGTCCGTAACCGCCGAACGAGAAAAGTCGCAAACGCCAAAGTTCGTATAGGTTTGGTTTAGTCAAGTTAGGTTAAGTTAGGTTAAGCT
>Ga0058701_10000592_pt1 | contig 24506 bp, 15 predicted proteins | sample AgamicOrMae_FD_97039 | JGI IMG/M metagenome (GOLD analysis project Ga0058701, IMG submission 97039) | Agave microbial communities from Guanajuato, Mexico - Or.Ma.e | ecosystem: Host-associated > Plants > Phyllosphere > Phylloplane/Leaf | place: Guanajuato, Mexico | collected 2012-06-04 | reverse complement strand
GTGTCTATCGATGTCGATTTTTGAAGAATTTTCCATACGCTTTTGAATTCCTTAAGTATATTTTGTTTCAAAGTGCATGTAAAAGCCCAAACCATCTCGATGAGTAAAAAATCTTTGCCAGAGACGCAAACTCGAAGCGGTTATGATTTAATCTATCAAAATTGTCATATTTTATCTCATAATCATACTATAGATAACCCATCATCTATTCAACACTCTTGTGATCCGTTCGTCACCCTACAAGGTAATGAACATCTAACCCCGTGAATATTGGTCACAAAATGTTGGAAGTTTAAACTTAAAATATGTATACAGTCGAAATCAAAAGTCGTCTTACCTTTAGAAGTAAGCTTACTTCCGAGGGGGCATGACTTTTGATATCGCCTGTACAATGTGAAGATAACTTGGACCACATTGGACCACGGTTGCCGCGCCATTTTGAGTTGTCTTCCCGTCGGCCTCTTTTCTGCAATCTGCCCCATCTCGCGGCCTTCTCTCGGAGAGTCCTCGTCAGCGCTCTTAGTGTCCTTGCTCTGCCGGAATCAAATAATATCACCATCGTTACTAACGATTCATACTGAAATGAAATCACGGTACCCTTTCTCAGCAAATTGTCCCCTACCTTGGACTCGCCTCACCCCGACCTCGTCTCCGGCCCATCCAACCTCATCTCCAACAGAGTCCGCCTCGACTTGTGACCGGGACTAATGCACTGGAAGATACAGAATCACAGAACAGAGGAAAAGAAGGCTTCTCGGCTGGGGACCCTTATTGGGAAAGGAAGAATCGCAATACAGGAAGTCTTCGATGCATAGCTAGCAGTGACTGCCGTTCTGTTTTATTTATTGCAATATGAAAAATTTCGGATGAAAATGCCCACGAGAATAAGTCGGCGGATTGAGTCGCTGCAACGGATTTTATTCAGCCTTTCGGACTGATGAAGCATGTTGATGTAAGGACGCGATCGGATGCCCCTTCAAGAAAGGGATTTCCCAGCCGGAGGGAGAAGCAAGCTCGATAGATGCATGACAAGGTTTAATATTGCTCACGTTCGTCAGATCTGTGACAGTGAGTTAGTTGTTTCTCCCTGATGACATGATAATTCCAAGTTCAGCTGATGCACGTACCTTACTAATCCATTCGGTGCTCAGGTTACGCCCGTTAACACATTATTATTTTTTATTAGCGAGAAATTCTTGCTTAATTGTAAAATGGTGTTTTGAAATCGATTTTATTCTTGATGTGTGAGAGAAATAAGGACACAGTACCACTCAAAATACGATTTACTTAGAAATATCTATCACTGATAACAAAATATTTGGGAAAGATTGATAATAGCCAACTACGATGAAACTGTTTTGGGGACTATCAACTTCTTTGGCTGTGAAGAACATCTCAAAATTGACTGAAAATTATAGTTATTTCAAACATCTTTCAAAAGAGCGGCCTGAAAATGAGTCATGTGGCAAGGACAAAAACATAATCAGTTTTTTAAATGTATTATTTATTATTGAGTATATGCCCCAAAATTGCTTGTGACTCAGAATCAAATGTACGTGATTTGAAATTTAAATAAAATCTTTAAACTTAGACGTAACATTTTTCAATATAGCGTATCTACTCATCGTCTACAAAAATATTGCTTAAAAAAAATTAACACGATCTTTGCATTAAAAAAAAACTTCCTGAGCCAGTTAGAAAATAATAAAATCTCCATTTCAAGATAAAGAAAAGAAAACAGTTACCAACATTACATGCGTTTATGCCTACGTCAAGCTTGCATATTTTTTTGGGGGTATGGTCATATACAGATTGAGATTATTTGGTTTAGACGACATGGAATAGCATAGATGTAATTGTGTCTCTACTTATTTGTAGCGAATTTGAAATCAAAGCATTTTCCTCTGTATATTTGGACATGCTCCTATATGATCAAATTCTTATTTTTTCTTTCTCTTTCTGTTTCAGATGAACCGCCCTATTCAAGTGAATAAAACGGCCGACAGTGAAACTCGTGGAGGTGAGTTTTTTTCTTTCCTTTTTTTAACTCTTCCCTATTAAACCACTTATTTCCACATGTTAGCCTTGCACAACTGTAAACAAGCATCAATTTGAGGCTTCCTCACTGTCCACACAAATACCTTAAGGATGTTTTTATTTCATACTTGTGTTGACACGGATTCTAGGTTATGTAATATTTTGTATCCCTGACTTAGCTAGAACCTCTTAAAAATACTCTTACATTCCCAAATATTCCATGATTTGGAGTTCGGGTAAAGCTGTCACGGCGTGTTTTGTTGCGTGAAAAACATGTGTTTGTATCATTTGGCCTTCAAGGTATTGTTCGTCTATTGAAGAGGTGTGTGTTGTGTTATTGTCAAAACCAAGTGAGATTAATTTGTTTTGAGGAAATGGTAAACCTTCCGACAGACATATTTTGACAGTCGCTTCTACATCGACGCATTATTAGGATATCGATTTATTTGGTAAACAAGCATTTCATCGATGTTTAGAATGCCTTTCTTGGCCGCGCGACGTATGCTTAGGGTACACAATAAGGTTATAGGGGAGGACTTTCTAATGAAATTAGAAGAACAAAGTGATGTGGTAGAAGATAAATCTGAAGGAATTGTACGAACAAGAATGCGTCCACAATGTTCCCTCAATGGATAGCATATCATTCTTGTGCCAGCAATTTATATCATTTTCACTGGTAACCATATTTTACGTCTTTTTCTTACGTTGGAAAATGAAGAAAAAGGAAGAATGACCCAAATAGGAGCGAGCGTCACTTTGGGTCTCCCTAAAAAGGACAAATCTTCGTCGCCCTTTAAAGGTGGCCTCTTGTTACAACCGAGATGGTCTCAACAGCGTCACGTCACAGTGTCGTGAGTGACTCTCCAAATCCGATGAAACGGAATCTTATTGTAAATTTTATTGATCATTTTTCCTACCCCTGAACCATCTTTTGTCACTAAGCAGAGTGGAGCGAGGCCCTTAACGAGACCAGATTTTTCCTTGTCTCTCACTAAACGCAATCTTACTTACTTCTTGGTGGCAATGCTACCAAGAAGTCAGCGTTATAAGGCCTGGCCACCGTTTGGTCACGTTAAACGACGCTACATAGTATAAAAAGTTTTGTTATACCAACAAAATCATTTGTTAAAATAGGGATAACAAATTTGTTACAACAACAAAATGTTTAGTTCTATCAGCAAAACGTTTGGTTGCTGCAACAAAAAAACATTTGTTGTCCCTAATTTTGTTGCCGTAACAAAACCATATTTTCCGTAGAGGTTGTGTACCTGGTCCCTCACTCCCCTCTACTTATGAACAAAAAATTGGAGCACAAAAGGTGGAAAATTTAACCTTACAACTTTACAATGCTCATGGTAGTATTTACAGGTAATCTTACTGCGTATTTTAACTGTAACGAGTCGGTAAGATTTAGCCCTAATGGCAGTGCATTACAGTAAAGATTTGAAGCTCCGTAATCGTCAAAAGTGAAGAGATGTTAAGACAAGATGGGAATCGCGGCCCGCCGAGAGCTTAAAACAATTATCACAAGAGTCAGTTTGCCGGCCAGGGAGCCGTCGGTGTTGCTAACAAGAAAAGAGGGCTTTAGCAAACAAAAAGGGAAAGGTGAAGGGGATAGACGCCTTGACGAGGGGAAAGGCCAGCTAGCTATTGTCCATTCTATACAGACAGCTACTCTCCTAAAAAATGTTATGCCAGTTCTGTCCTGGAGGGCTGCGTTTTCGTGTGCTAGCACGCTGCTCTTAGGGTATGATAATAGAAAGAAATGGAGAAAAAGAAAATTAGTGCATTATGCTGATAGTGTGAACGAGCCCATGTGATGAAACAGTCGAATTTTTCTTTTACAAATGTAACAACGAAGTTGGCTTCAAACAACATTCGAATATTATTGTAATATATATATATATATATTGGGGGTGTTTTCATGCCGGTTTTGAGCGATGAAAATGGAAGGGTTTTAATATAAAATGTTGGTGACTTTTAATGATATTCCTTTAAGTACCCATATCGAACGAAAGGCTCGGCAAGAATTTCACATTGAGAATAGCAATTATCCGCGTATCCTAAAAACAGACTTTCAATATAGATATTTTCTTGAGTTCAGAGGAGCCAAAGACAAGATAAGAAGCGGTCTTGTTTAATCCTTTTGAATTTTGGGGCGGATATTCATTTTTGAATATTTCATGACGACGTTTCGTCATACCTCCATCTTGTAGACGATCATATCGTAGGAGTAATGAATGTGAGACCATGATTTTGACGGAAATTTGCTGTAAAATATTAGCGCCTGGTGCAAAGATGGCACCGTTTATAATCCACAGGTTACTGTTGGAGTGCTCGTCATTCCGAAGTCCCCAGGGGCCTGCAGCATTTTGGTGGAAATCCATTGTTGAGCTCACCCCTCCATCACCTGCAATCCGCACTTCGGGGTAATCTGATGGAAGGAGATCTAAAAAGAAACAAAGTTCGTCCGAACCGTACCTTTCTAAAAGAGAATACTTGTCGCTCTCATTGTGGACAAACGCTGCTTCAAAAATAAGTGACCGCTGATATAAGGATCTATTTTTGTTAATCCCTTTACTTATTGGGATATGAAGTTCAACGAAAATAAAAATAGAGATCGTTACCTCTAATAACAAAATGTTTTGATGAAAATATGACGAGAAATGTGTATTTAATTCTGTACTCCAAATGCAAACATTTATTCAAGCAAAAAAAAAGCCTCACTTACACATCAAATCAAACTTAAGTTATAAATCTACGTGATTTACTTCAACTTTGATCATTAACTTCTTTTTTGGCGTACCCTATACAAACCTACTATTGCTGATAATAGGTGTGTAAGAAAATATAGTAATGTACGGAGTTAATTTAGAAAAAAATGTGTTTTGGTTCAACGTGAACACGAAGTTAGAAAATGTAGGTTTATAATTTTATTGAACAATGTAAATAACAGATAAATTTTGATAAAACATTAAAATAAAGACTTTCACAGTAAATATATTTAAGCCAGAGAACCCTCTTTTTTCGTGTGGTACGTTTCATGTTGCCGACTTTTCCAGATAGACCTCTTCATACCTATTATAAACAGAAATGACTCGCCTAATCTCTTTTGTTCGATAAGACTGTCTTCGAAATATTGCCTAAAATGCATGATGAACGCACCAGTTTCACACCCAGTTTTAAGACCCGCCATGAGTAGGTTTTTTATGAGTGATTGGGTAAAGGGCGTTGAAAGGAGACCTTTAAGATCTTGAGTGCCCACTTTGTGACGGTTGCGCAGGGAAAATTGGTGAGGTCCCTAAAAGCGAAAGGCCACATCCCGGAGGGTCAAAGTTCTTTGCATATCGATTTGTTGGAATCGATCGAATATTGCAGGCCGAGCTTTGATCACCTTTTCCCATAGGCATCCCATGTTAAAAGTCCATTTGTCTCTCGACAAGGGAATGAATGACCCTTACACTGTAAATTTGAAGGGCTACATTTTCTCTCTGTGATATTCGACCTTTCATGAACAAGCCGAGGGGATATCAAAAACCAGCCACTTCACAAACCTCAACTCAAGTTTACAAAGAGTTCGGCAAGCATGATGCTCCGTTTACTTGACAATAGTCTAGGCTAAGACGGAGTGGATTGATAGTGAAGCGGGGCATTGGCAACAAGTTCAACTTTGGTTCAAACATTTCCGTAATCTCGGTTTACCTAACCTGGTTTAATTTAACAAAGGTCCAGGGTTATCGTAATCTTAGTTCAACCTCCCTAGGCGAATGTATACTTGGAGAGAAGGGCTTGGTAAAAGCAACCAGGTGCATTGTTTGTAAACACTCAACCAATGATTTTGGATGATACAACCAAAATAATGGGTTTGTTAACAAATATTTTCGAATAACGCCAATATTTTTTAGAATGTTTTTTTTTTATGATAATTATAGATTCAGTTGTTGTAACCGAAATTAATGCTTGTTTCTACCAAAATCTTACTTGCGTAAACCAAGAAGTTTAAGTAGAGAAAAAATTTGAGTGTACTCACACATACTATATATACACACTCACGGTTGAGTACCGGCCGATATCAAAAAAGTACTTTATTGCTCCAACCAAGGTCTATCTATCCGTGTGGTACAAAGCTTTAGGCCCTTATGACACATTGAATCAGGGTGGAACACAGAGGTACAAGGTGCAAGGAATATCTTTTGTAAATATGGGTCGGGTAACTTGCTTGCCTTTTTGCGCGGGCGCTTGCTTGAGCCTTTGAGTTTTAAGTGCCGGGGGGATGACTGGGTTGACGAGCCGTGCCCACTCTTTACTGACTTCCTTTCGCTTCTCAACGTTTGAACTGACCACGTCCGTTTTTTTACGAGCTTCAGTTATCCCCACCCGACTCGTGAAGCCAACTCCCTTTTATGCGTGTGCTTCAAGTTCGAAGCTAGTCTTTACTATCTGCGACTTAAAATCTTGCTCGGTCTTATGAGTAACTTGCTTCGGCACTTCGGGAGCTACGTGCTGCACCCGCCGACAGCGCTAATGCTGCATCAGATGCGCCTCATCAGGTCTACAAGTCATAAAACAGGCGTGGCTTTACAGCTACCAAACCATCTTCAACCACCGGCTTGCAAAGTAGAACCTTTTCCGCCGATAAGTGCAGCTCACGTTTCTGGAGCTGAAAGAAATAGGTGTAGGCAAAAGCTCGACAAGCCTGCGAGGTAGGTTGCCTACTCGGTTGTTGTTTAGGCAACATGCATTGCATTCGTGTTGACATTTTGCCTATATCGAATTTGCCTTGCTCGAATTTCTTCGTAGGATGCTATCATCCACTTGGTTATCTAAGTTGTGTTGCTGGACCTTGACGTGGTCAAATTCACTTTTATATTAAAAAAAAAAGAAATCCTTGAAGATAAATAGCTTTGTATACTTCATGCCTTGGATTTGAAGTGAACTCGGCAGTGCATTGATAAATCTGTTCAACACAAACGATCAAAAATATGATTGTGTTTGCCCTTAGTTTGTTCGTAATTAAAACTCAGGCAACACTTCCGAAATACGTGTTGATTATTCAATATGATAATATCCCTTATTCCGATAGGTAGCAGCCCTGACGTAGAGACTGGATCGGTGGACGATTATGAGTAGGTCTTGGGTTCAAGTCTTCACTGTATGGCTCGTGTTTTGCGCCTATTCTCGCGCCAGTAACTCCCCTATGCTGTCAACATCTCTATATAGCTTTCCCGAAGTAAAAAATAGGAGCACACCGATTGTAGCTTTGTTTCGAAACACTCCACTTTCATAATTGTGAGGCAGGCACATTTGAAGTGCGGTGCTTCCGCTGTTTGATTAGTTTTGGTGCGTCAAGCTTAGCATGTGGCATTAACAAATAATCAGGAGATGGCATAATCAGGGGGCAAGCAAGCTGTTGAGGTATTGATTAAGAATAAGAACGGAGCTACTACTCCGGCCATGTCTGGTCTCAAGGAAAATGACGTCTTGTAAATAATTCTTGTTGCTTGTCCCGCCACCTCCCCATTTCTTTGTCCGGCATGGGAACAAGAGTAATAAGAGGCTGTCTTGTTAAAAAGCCCCATTGAGCCTTCATCGATCTCTCGGCATTAAATATGGGCAAAGAAATTTCATTTTGATTGGTACGACACGTCAGGTTTTCTTCGTGCTTAATCACCTTTATCTGTTGGTCGCAAGTCTCCCAATTCTTTCTGCCAGGACGCAATCAATGTCTTACAATAAAGTATCCTCGCAAGTCAATTTACTATAGAAAATTTTGCGCTTTCCTGAACGGGACGGTTATTGAAATTAACAGAACGTTAACGGACATTAAATTAATTTCTTGTAAAAGAATTTTTATTGGATAGCACATTTGATACTTACACGACTTATCTAGTCGTCTTGCCAATCCTCACGTAGTATCACATTACCGTTACCTAACCTATCATAGACAAATTGTCCTCATGCAATCTGCCTTAATCAGACTAAGTGTGTTCGCACAATGTAGCCCAACTATCATGGTACCTAATGACTATTTACCTAACGATTTTCAAATTTTGAAAATCGGTAAGCGAGATTTAGAGTTAGGACTTGGTTTTCACAACAAATACCAAAAGCTCTTTTAAACTTTTATTTGATTTTATTCTGAGAACGAAACCCCTTTAATGATATTTTTTTCTTTTCATGACAAGGTAATCCTTAAAAAAAAAAATAAAAAACGTACAAATTATGCTGAGTTATTAAAGTAGCTTACAGTTTATATGTGGACCATCGTAATAGTTAAATAGGCCCATAACCTGAACTACAAATAGTCTTATTTAGAAACAACGGAGCGCTTCGTAAGATTCGTTATGTACAACAAGGCGGCATTGCGTCGGTTGAAAATAAGGACACTTGAGTTTAAATATGGCCCTTGAAGGCATCCTTAAGCGGCTCTGGGCACCAAGAGAGAGCCTCTTCCACGTGGTCTTAGTGATAATAAAGATAGTTACCTCTTCCTGAATAAAAAAGAGATGACAACAGGACTAGATAACGTTACGCTCCCCTACTGTACTCTTCCCGCGATAAAAAAGAAATGACTTCTCAAGAAGCGGAGGCTGATGTACTAGAGAGATAAAAAAATAACAAAACGACGTCGGTGATGCCCATGTCTTGACTCACTTTAATTGCTGTCATAGGAACGAACCGATCGATGACTAAAGTAGCTCACTGTTATAATTTATTTGAGTTGATATTCTCTTCGGATTAATTACGGTGAACAGGAACATCGGGTGGAATGGAATACACTGACGAAATTACATCGGAAGGGAAGGCGGATATAACACGTAATTTGAATCGCCCTCAATGTAGCCTGCGTCTATTGAAAGTCATATTAAACGCAAGGACTTGCCTAGAAACTTCAATATGTTATGGCTTTGCTTGTATAAATGTTCAAATCTGAACAAAAAAAACGTTCTACCGTAAACAAATTGTAGAAGAATACCAGTATGCTGTCGTCTGTGCCTGCAGTCTGAAGTTCGATCAGAGTTGAAATAATGTTATGTTTTTATACCTATAATAACGTAGGACGTTAATGACTTTTTTGAAGTTTCCATTCTCCTCCAGTGTGATTTTCCCTGATCAAACTATTCATTTCATTAGTATAATACAGCCGCGTAAGTTTGGTTTACTTCAAGGCAAGGTTACGTACCTTGTACCTCGCTCTGATCACGCTCCGCACAGATGTCACCAAGCCTAATGCACGCAGCGACCGCTGAGAATAAAGCAGCCTAGGCTTACAGAGCAATGATTTTATGAACCTAGATTAGTTTTCGTCAGGCTGAGTGCCTTGTGTTGTGCTCCGCTGGGTGTGTCCAGGATGAAATGTGGAACGCAGAGGTGGTCAATTCAAACGTTCAAATTTACAGGGTTGTTCAACCTTAAAGGAAATGTTTTCCTAAATTAATCTCCTTGTAAGACGTTTATTTCCCCTGTTTGTACTTTCGCTTCATCCCGTTCGAGATTTCTAATATAGATCGCCAGGGAAATTTTTCTTCGTGAAAGTCTCTGATGTGGAGATTTATATTGGGTCCATTTACCTTAATTATTACGTTGCCGTAAAGTTGGTTTATAAATATCAAATATCTGCTTAAGTTTTCGTGCCCGTAGAAAGCATTTTTTTTCTTCATGAATTACGCCAGGAAGGAGTCTTGACGGTTCGACGCATAAATTTTTGATCAATCCTAAAAAAAGATGTTGATGGCTTAAGCGGAGAAAAGGCGCATAGGCAGCCATAACCAGCGATGTCTAATGGGCGCGGCTTCCTCATATGTGGCATGGGAGGAGTGATTCGTTTCCATAAGGCCACGACTTTTATGAACATTGGTATCATCGCAGCATGGAGACGGAGAGGTAGCCGCAGACAAGGACCGCAAAAGCGATTAAGGACTGGAGAAAAGAAGATAGAAGATGGCGGAATCTAAAACGTTAACTTTTTAGATTCCGTTGTCCAGGCAGTCCAACCTGAATATCCAGGTTGGACTGCCCAGAGCACATCTGGAATATGGGTTGCTTATCCGACCTTTGTTAGGGGGCAACTGTATCGAACTGTCTCTTATCGCGTAACATACTACAGTAAGACAACAGAATACACCCTATCTTCGATTCCGATTTATTGAGCATCAAGACAAAATCCGCTTTTCTTTTCTGTCTGAAAGCTGCTCCTCTTTTTGTTATGATTGTTATTGCAAAAGCAAAACCAGTAGTCTTTATAAGATGCGTCCAAGCCTGACCTAAAAACCTTTTTCAATTTGATCAATGATAATAATAATCAATTTTAATCCAAAGAAACTTCGATCTCGGCTATTTCGGGACATTTTTTCTTATTTGTTATGTGGAGTCGCAAGTTCTTTGTGCCACGGATTAATAACAAGAGCGTGGGGGGCGACCAACGAAAACGCGAACACGAAATAAACGTTTCAATAAAAATGTGTCAGGTTTAATTTCGCTAATTTTCGAGGAAACCCGCAAATCATAGATTGAATGTCGGGTCGCCTAAGTATATTGCCAAGATTCCCGGGTTTTCTAATGACCTTGTTTACTCGTAATGTTTTAAACAATGTTGGCTCTGATCGTTCGCTGAAGTCAAGAAGTTGATTTGAAATCAAATATTTACAGCCCTTTCCTCCGCCTGTAAAAAGAATGCACTTAGCTTGTAAAACTGAACTTCGACTCGTTTACTTGCTTCCCGAATCTGTAATGAAACGAAAGGTTGCCTTCGCCTGATTTATCGGTAAAGTGCGCAAGGGCTTCCTTTAGTCTAATGGTGCAATATTTTACATAAAAATGTAAAACCAATAGGAAAGCTTTGATAATATTCCACATGGTATGACCGTAATTTATTGCGGCTGGTAAAACACTACGGTCATCAGTTTCTTTTCTACTTTTTTCTCTTCATTCCTTTCTAAATTGGCTGTTCGTTTTAGCTTGTTTGTATATTCAGTTCTTAGGAACAAAGTTTAGATAAACACTGCCTCGCTAATTCAACATTTTCTTTCCTCGGGCGTTCTTTAATCTGTTACTTGTCAGAAAAGCAGCTTGGTGAAATAGATATAAGGAATAGTTTTCATACTTTTTAATAAGTGAAAAACTAATCGGGACATTACCATTTCAATTGATTTTCGTTAAAATTGCACGTTAAAAAGTTAGTAATGTATATGGATGCAGAGATTTGGTGTTGCTTGATGGTTATGAGGGGCAAGATTGGGCGACTCGTGCTTTTCTCCGCTGTTGCTGTCGTTTTGATTGGCTTACAAAGAAAAATGTAAGGTCAAAATGTATCTCTTCGATTAGGCGCAAGCTACTTAATAAGGTGTACCATGAGCTCTTGCAATCATCGAGGGCTCTGACAGCCCACAAAGGCAGTCTTAAAGTGAGGGAAGCTGGGAGTAAAAGTGAAGTCACCCTCAAAATAAGTCATATAGCGAATCGCTACGAAAAACCATTCAAAATGTAGTCCAGTGCTTGATTCCATGCTCTCATCAAAAATTTATACAAGCAAAAATTAATGGATGTTATTGAAAGTTGAGTATAGGGAAAATTACGTGTCCTGTACCTCACTCTGCTCCACTTGCCTTGGCGAAAAACATGCGCCTCATGACCTAGATTACCAAATCCTAAAACTGGTTTGAAATTTTCGTTCCACCGCTGCTTCCACGCCGTGCTATCGGAAAATTACGTAGAAAAAATATCAGATAGGAGATTACTGACTGACGATTTATCGCTTTGGAGTACACTCAGTTGACCCTTTGGACTGGTGATGCGCAGCTGCGGCGGCTGTGGCAGCTGCGCAGCTGTGTCGAAACGGTTTTACTCGATCCTCTCCACGATTTCCTGGGCGAAAGAGGTCCAATACTCCAGGACCACCCGCTGCACTTTATGTACTGTGACGTTTTAGACAGACCACAGGCAGACTCGGTAAAAGGGGCTTCCTCAATGGTGTTAACAAGACTCAGCCGGGACTGCGAGCGGATGGCCGTCAATGGACAGTAAAAATGGGCGCCGTTTCGGATCGCCAAAATGAAATCGGTTGCTCGATGAGGGCTTTTGGGCGTTTACCGTTACTGCGATCCAATCAATTATCATGTCACGCCTGCGAGATCGACACGCTGCTTAAATTTAAAGGTGGTGTTTTGACCTTCTGTGTTTCGATCTCTCCTCGCCGTATTCTGAGAACCATAACAAAGAATCAAATGATGTTTAACTCGTTCATTACGGTTCGGCCTATAATGACGTTTTAGCGTAAAAAGAACGCTAGGCGTGCTGGTGATTGTGAAAATAAGTAGTATCTTTTCTCACTCACTAAACGAGGCACTTACATGGCTGTTTAAAAGTAAGGAGAATTCGCGGTAGATGCTCACCTAGTGGTAGACATTAAAATCAGGTAACGATCAGTATTCTATCTCGGTGTTTATTTGTTTTGGGCAGTAATCTTACGTATTATACGTCTGAATGAACGTTTTTCTCCGCAGAAAAATCGAAGATTTTATTCGAAATGCTTATGGTTTGAATAGTTACGTACAGTACGTAAGAAAACTAGATGAAGGCCCACTCCTTATAGATCTCACAAGATTTCAAAAAAGACTCCCACAACTTGGAAACAAAGAAAATAAAGAAATTGGTGGATATTAATGTGGAGAGCACGCCTCGAACCCCGTCTCTTCCATGGCAGATGAGTGTGCTTATCACTTGTGGACTCCATAGTCCAGTGCTAAGCAAGGATTTTCAAAATGTATCTGGCATACGTGATTATGTGTCGTTGGTGTTTCCTAAAATGAAGTCTCCTGCTGGATCATTCAGCCCTTGAACTTTTCAAAGGACAGTTTTTGAAAGCTGATGTAATCATGAAAAGGCCGCTGAGTTAGTTGGAGAAGTGGTACAAACACAATATACTTTTCGAAACTATTGCACGGAAACAAAGTACTAAAAGTCTTGAGTCGTGAAGACATGAGTTTTGGTAAAGATTCGCTTCCAAGTCGAGACCGCTAAAATTTGACGAAAGTTCCCACTGTTGCTGATACATCATTTTTTTTCATTTTAATTTATATAATACAAAATCATAATAACGGTTGTGGATACTCAAACATAGTGCGTAGGATGTACCTGTATTCACGGGCTTTTATCCCTCCTTTACCCATGTTTATGTTTCGAGTTTTTTAATATATTTTGAGCGTCCATATCGCTAGGAATGATAAATGGAATGTCCTGCTTATATAAAATATGGGATCAAATAAGCCACGGCCTAACATCACAGAGGGCCAAAAATACGAGATCCTTTAAAGAGCATATTGCGGAGAGTAAGATTCAAATCTTCCTGCTGTGGGACACTAAGTGTTCTCAGTGGCAAACACTATAGGTACTGTTGGTGCTGCAGAAACCCTCAAGTGTTCTCGTATTCTTCAGAGGAAGAGCGAGTCTTCACAGTAAGAGCCACAGCTTGAGCATTTATGTTCTAATTGAAGACTGAGCCAATATCACTGTAGCTTAAGCTGATCTGCACCAGCGTTGCAGAATGCACTAAACTTAATATCATCCAGGTTTTCCAGGTAGCCAAAATTCGCGAAGGTAAAATTGGTCTTGCCTGTTCTCCTCTACGATGGCGTCAGTCAATGATATACATACTTGCTGTTTGGTTAGGTACTTTGTGATTTTTTAAGTCGGAATATTCGTCGAAGTTCACCCGCACTAATAAAAATAACACTGATCTTACTTATTCGTATCGAATTATTTTTCCTTTTACTTACTATTCACTTTTTATTTCCATTTTTTGAAAAGTCAATTGAAGTTATTTACAGGTATATGGGTAAGGTTTTGAGATAGACCTATATCAATGCTGAGTTCTTGTTTTGACGTGACTAATGATACTTTTTTCAAAGAAACTGACCAGTACTTTAGACTTTTTACCTGAGACAGGCTATGGGCCCACCTGAAACCAGTATTTAAGTTGATTTTGAGATATCCCAACAGAAGCATTATCAATGGGATGCTTTCGTCGATTCGTTTTGTTTGATTTGGCTACTGATAAGTCTCTTTTGAAATCTTATCAAAATATTCCTGATTTACCTTCATGTCCAAAAGGTTATGGGGCCACCCAAAACCAGTATTTTATCAATCAGGATAAACCGATCCTGCACCCATAAATTGTAGGCAACTGTAACGCATCTCGAGAAGGAATAATCTTAGGAGGGAGAAGCGTATTTGCCTGTAGACTGGTCGGTCAACTTCATCCAGCAACTCGGATAGCTTCTGCCGTAATGTGTTCTTCCAACTGCTTTTCTTGTTAGTTCCCAACTCATGGGACGTTTGTTTGCTTTTCTGCTGAAAGTTTTTACACTAAATTCTGTACGTTACTCCAAGGAGTATGGGCCTGCTAGCTGCTGTCTTAGAAATGGGATACTGTATCTCATACATTCGGTGTAGTAATCTGATTCCGTAGACCGAAACGGAAACTAGATCAGGACATCTGATGAGACTTTGTTTTTAAACTTCCACTTTCCTTTTTTGTCAAGTTGCAACTTTCGATGTTTCTGTTGTTGGTTATCAGCTTGAAATGAAGTAAGATTACAACTCTGGTTCCAGAACTAAAGACGGACTCCATGTGAATTTCGATATTACCGGGTCTCGACTGGCCTCGCCCTCGTGCTCATTACGCAAAACACTCGCGTATTTTTCCGTAGCACGATGAAACTTTTAGTTCAACCTTTCATCATTCAGATAGTCGATTTTACAGGGGAAGGTAAGCGTGGTAAGATTAGAAACCCAAGTAGTCTTGCTCACAATAAAAACAAAACACGTGGTTAGGATGTGAATTGAAACGGGGGAAGAACGTACTTTTTTATGGAAGGTCCATCTTCAGCCACATCATTCTAAAGGTGTCGGCGAGAACTTTCCATTGATGCCGCTGAACATACATGTATGTCTATCTCGACAAGAAAAAAAAACAAAAGCAAAAAATAAACATAGTAACCCCGTTTTGTTTTCGCACCCAAAACTGATAAGAACGTCTCAAAACAGGTGTTATGTTATTTACTATAAGCAAGGCTTCCTTCTCTCCCTACTCAGCTATTGCTATTTTTGATACGGTATACTTCTCGATGAAAGTAACCGATACTGGGAAGTAAGAGGAAAGCTTGACGACGGTTGATTGAGTACGTTGTTCCTTTGCTTGGCTTGACGGCTAAAGGTAAAACATTCGAGATAAAGTAATCCTTACAAAAATTACAACCTACAGCTAATATATTTTGACTGGGTAGCTTGTATGTGGGGTAATCTGTCTTGTCTGTTCGGGGGTAGCACTTTTTTACCGACGGAATGTCGCCCAACGTGTCCGAATTTCAATCACAGTAGATTCCTGTTTCCATTCATTTGAAGTAATTCATCTTGATGTGAAAGGCGCAGTCATTCCGGGGCTTCCATCAGGAGCAGTCAGTGCTGAGGAATGAATGGGGTCGAAGAGCGTAGCATCATGCCTCTCTTTGACATACATATCTCGTTTGTTGTACGCATCACACGTGCGTTGTACGCACGAGTGTGCGCGTCATAGGAGAACGCCCACTTTCGCCTCGGAACATACAATGACAGGGTTGTCAACGGTTCCGCCGTGTTGGGGTTCCCGCGCATGTCTCACGCAGATTGGTGGGTCGGGACAAAGGCTACCTTAGGGCACGTCCCTGAATAATGTGGGTTTGTTTTAAGTGGACGAGAGTAATGTTTGGTGCATCAAAAAAGGGCACCAGACCCCAAGCGAGAATTTTTCTAATTGAAATGAAAAATACTCTTGTGCCCGGCCATTTTCCGAGTACAACTACTCTAATTAGCTCGTGTGGCGTGGTGGACGGGAATTCTTCCAGAAAAATTTAATCCCCGACGACAAATTTTATCCCCGACAACACGACAACCTAATGAAATCTAGCTCCAGCTAGTAAAGCTGTCTGGTTCTTTCCGACATTGCGGATGTATGGACATGATGATGTACATTCTTGAATTTTATAACTATTATCTTCTACTTTGCAAATAAGCCGAGTGGAGCTTTATCCGAGAGAGGCAGAGGGCAACTAACGTAGCCAATTGTATTGTGTGTTCAAGCCTTGCCATCACCTGTTTTTCGGCTACTATTTATGGTAGCTGAGGACTTTGTAGGTCTTGCAGACTTCGCATGGCAACAGACAAGCGGAGTGAGCCCTAGGGCATGTATTCTGAGTAAGCATTAACAATCATGATGTACGAAGTTCCATGCTGTTGGCTCTCGTAATTTAAAGGTTAAAACTGTAGAAAACAATATGCATCCTTTGAACCGAAGCTCCGACTGATGATTGTACAAATAATTTGTAGTTTCCTTTTTTCTTTTAGATTGCTTTCCAGTCCAAAAGCCTATCATATCTGACGTATTGGTATCAGTGGTCTATTGGAGAGAAGGTGTATAATTGTGAACATATTTTCAGACATGATAGGTAGATAAACGAGCATCAGCTGAAGCCAGGGTTCTTGTGATTTCAAACCAGGTTGATCGTTAATGCTTATCATATGATTTTTATCTTCAAAGCAATATGAAATCGTTTAGGTCATTATTACTTCCTCGCATGGGACATGCAATGAACAATACATTATTATGTTCGTATTGTGACCACGTATATACCTATGTGTTTGCAGTATTTGTCACGCGAGAATCGCTGAAGATAAGTGAGTCACGTATAAGAAATGACAAAGCCTGCACAACGCAACACCCTTTTCGTGTATATATCAATATTTTTTTTTTTTTCTGAATTTGGAGGCATGAAATTTCCCAACTTTAAGATGTTCCTTTCCTTGCCTAGGCTAACGGTTTTTTTTGACAGCGGAGCAAGGCTCTTGGCACGTAAACTACCCTAACGGTGGACAAGCCTATTGACGCTCTTGATGACGCTTATACTTTTTGTTGGCAGTACCCTCCACTAAATATTATCACAAAACCAGTTAGCACCAAACCACAGACACCTGAGTAGGGCGAAAACAGAGTGAGGCACAGGGCAAATCTTTATATATTATATGCCCGTTAACCCCAACTTACACGGTCGTCGTTCATTCATTCATTCTCGTATTGTAATTAATGGTTGAAACAGAGTTGGATCACTTGGAGAAAAAAAATCAACCTTAAAAAAAGGAGGGAAACAAATAAAAAAGAGCGTAAAGGGTAAAGGGAAAAAAAACAACAAAAAACGAGGTGCACGATTGAGACTCATCCGCTAAATCCATTCCTAATTGTGCGGTTTTCACCTAATGGTAACAATTTACAGCTGTTTTGAAACAAGAGTAGTGGAGTATTGGAACAAAGCGTTGGCATTGTCTGCGGTATAAATGATTAAAGCATGACAACGCATAATATTCTCGTCTGAAAATTAATTAATACTAGAAATGATTGCTGTTGTACGCCGACCTGTTTTCATCCTGGGATGTGATACATGTTGCCTTCCTTTTTTTTCTGCTTTAGTCAGCCTCTCTATAAGTATAAGCCGTGGTTGTCTCTCCTCTCCTTTGGGATTTCATATCTATTTTCCATCCCCCCTTTGCCTGTCAGCCCCACTTTGGTCATCCGCGTGCAAACGACGTTGTAGAAGAGCGTACGGGAAATGGCGGAGACTAGTTCCATGTCCGGCGCGGCGATATTCTCGTAATATCAACTCGAGTTCATTTCGATATAAAATCCAGGCTGTACTAGTCTCATTCACTGACAATCTCATAAAAAAATGTCGCCCATTTGATCCACATGGCGCCCTCGGTCTCGGAGGGACTTCACAATTCTCTACCCCGATCAGCGTTTTCCCTTGATTGCCAAATATTCTCTGAGGGCCGACCTTTCACTACTAGCCATCGCTTTGCACTTTTCATTTTTCGCCGTCTAGATCACTGCATGAAAGAGGTTCTTGTGGTGCCTTGTTAAGTAGCAAAAACTTAGGGGGCTATTGTTTATTGCTCCTTTGATGAAATTATTTCTTTCTTTTTCCTTTTTTTTGAATTCGCAGACGAGCGATGCTTTTCTTTTCAAGCAATAAAACAGTAGCAAATATTAGCCGACATCACAACATCGATATTTCGCATATTTGATACAGGGTGAGCCGTTTCCTTTCTTTTTCCCCATCCATTTTCGTTTCGGCTTGTTCTAGTCAATAACACTATCATCCTTCGCAGGATTCTAAATAAACTTTCCAAGTAGGGACTGCGTAATTTTTTTCTTCATCTTGTAAAGATTTGCAGTCGGCGTCGTTTTTTGCTGTTAGCTCTGAAGTTTATCTACGTCGAGTATTTTTTCCTCAAAAAGGTCCCAACAAGCTACTTGAGCTGTCAACGGGTGGTAAAGGGGTCCTTAGCCTTACCTTTGGGTGTCAGTTGGGTAACGTTGTATGTGGAGTAAGGTGCTATTCCATATTTATCCAGGCGTTGCGCCTGACGCCAGCGCCCAATTATTGTCGATATCTCTTTGGTGACGTCAGGAAGAAGCGGCGATGGCTTTGCTGTGACCTAGTTCGCGCCTGCCTTCTCTAGGATCTCATTTAAGGTGTGGAGAGACAGACTTTTTTAATTTATAAGACTGCATTAGAAAAAGAAGAATATAATAAACTTGAGAACCGGTTAGAGATGAGGGCATATTCATGAGCGTCAAAGCAATTTGACGCAAGCGTAGGAAGCTTTCGTATTGAAGCATTTTAATTCATTCAATGAAGCTTGTGAAATGAAGTCCTGCATCGTAGTCCATACCGCAACATGATGGGCGCCCATCCCAATAAGCACCTCCTCTCCCCTTGCCGTGCCCGTAGAATTTGTTCGCGTGTACGTAAGCACCCCCGCCTTGTGCCGGTCGTCTTATGTCCACTTCATGTGATGTCCTGTCTATTTCTCCTCATGGTTTATTCAAGGGTTTTCTTGTGCTCTATCACTGGCCCCAGTTCGTCGTTCGTTGTTTGTCTCTTCCTTTCGTCTTCCTTGGCCTTGCCCAAGAAAGGGAGGAAGAGACGAACATGGGAAAGGGGTGAGGGATGCCGTTTTGGGGGCAGATCGGGCGCAGCGGGAACTGAGGTGGAACGCTTGTGCAAAGACAGTAATCGGCTGAGACGCAGGGAACATGAACAGTTATTAAATTCCCCCATACCCGTCGAGATATGAAGGAAAGTATTCGAGCCCTAAGCAGAGTGGAATGTGGATCCTCGATCCTTTCTCCCTTCTTCCACGTCACCTAAATAAATCCCCTCCCAGCATTCGGAGCCTTCTTTCCCTTCCCTTTAACCTTGGAGTCAAATTTTACGTGCTCATAGCAACGGCTATCGCATGCGATCGTAGCACCTGCCCATTTTTTATCGGCAACGTATGGATCCCGAAGCGCGATCGTGCCTCTATATTCATGTCCAGTTAGTCGGCAAAACGAAAGCGAAGAAAGGAATAGAATTTGGCAATGAGCCAAAAAAGGATCCTTGTACACAGCTGATAGACGTCATCTTGCTCTTTATTACACGCGTCAACAGAGATCGAAAAGCGGGCGAACAATGAATGATTGTAAAGAGGGAGGAATGGTTGTGACAGGGTGCACCACACCGCACCGCACAGGTGATGAAACGATTTTGAATGCTGTAAAGTTCCTGGCGTGCCGTACGCGCGGTGAAATGGATGTACGGTATAGCGCCGCTCCTCTGACCAGGTGTATTAAGCCTTTTTTTGACTTTTTACCAGTCTGGGAATGTTCTGGGCAAGGTATCGTAGCGTGCAGCGGGCAATGACAGCGCTCATACCTTTTGCCCCCTGAAGCGCCGGTGACGGTGCGGGTGATTTACATGCAGAGAAACCGAACTGAAACAAGGGAAATTTATTATCGCCGGTAATTTTTCTTCGTTTTCCGACAGCCATCCTCCCTCCTCTCTATGTGACCCTCTCTAACTCCCATGCAAACCTCATTCTGTCCTTTTCTCTCATGAATATGCATTCTTGCCCAAGGAGGACCTACCCCTGAAAGCATCACATCACCTCTCCACTGCCTCCCTACCTCCTCGCCCGTCATCTGTCTCTGCACCCCCGACTGTCTCATAGCGGCCTACCTTCTGTCCCCAAACTTACCGTGGAACACAATTGGAGACGCTATTATTCAGTTGCAAAGAAATGACGCAATTTCTCGTCAGCGCCCTGTGGGCGATTCAATTTCCAGTCGTAATAGATTGGCCTTGCACCGCATCTGCTGGCTCTGGAGGAGGAGACGTTCATACCTGCCGCCTTCCTTCTTTTCAGCCCCGAGCTACTCGTTTCTGCAACCATTAGCAAATGAAGCACAACTTGTTCCCTTAAAGGTTTTCGGTATTGAGATGATTTCTCAGAGATGAGAATCGTCGTCATCCTTCAGGGCCTAAGCGCTTTCACCCTTCCGGTAGAAACTATGATCGTCGGTCGGAACTAGGTTGATATTTCTGTCCGACTGCGCGACCGGCCGTTGGCGGCGCATCCAAGCCCTGACCGTGCTGTCCTTAATTACGGTTTCTCATCAACGATATGACCTATTGGCCTCCTCGCCTTCTTCCAGCCCTGTGTTATCGACTTGGCGTCCGTGCACCATGTCCAATCAACATTGAATTCCTCCCTGCAAACGTACGTGGCCGTACTTGACCTATCGCTTTGAGACATCATTCAATACATCTTTTAAAGGGAATATTTGCTCGTCTTAGGTTATACTGCGGGTCTTCAAGCTGAGAGAACCGGAACTTTAGCAAGAAACAAGGGACTTAATACAACCAAAATTAAAGTACGTTTCAGTGGCTCCGCTTGCCTCAGCAACGAAAGACATGGCACAGGGGGGGGGGGCACTTTTAAAACACAGTTATATGCATCATCTCCCATCTATCTGATTTTCTTGTTTTGACTCTTATTTTATATTTTTTCCTCTTGGAAAGTAAATTCTAACAGACTTAGTTGTTTCAAATCAATTAAAAATTCAAGAAAGTGGTTTAATATACCAGGATTAAAGAAATATCTTTATTTAGTTAGTTCATTTCTTAAGTGAATAAACTGCGCAAACTGGAGTGCACTCTTTCTATAGCGGTTTTTCTTTTTTGGAGGGGGAGTTAGAATCACGATCGTTGCCGTGTTTGGACCATACCTCATTAACGGTCAGAGCGAACTCTGAGGCCATTTCTCCCAAATGTCTTAATGAGGGGACCTGCACCACGCTTTCATCCAACTGTTGAATGAGTGCCGAATTTTCCTTTAAAAAAAATGTTCGACCGAGAAATAAGTTTTCATGTTTAAGAGGAGAGCCAGAAAGGAGAGGATTGGGGCGCTGCTGATAGGAAGGCGTGATTAGGTGAGGCGGATATGAAGGATCCTGAGAGTTGCGGAGGCTGGGAAGGACCAGACTGAGTCAGGTGCCTCTCGACAAACTTTCCGTCGGAAGCTACTTTGACTCCTCCACCGTAATTGCTGGGTTTCGCTTGGTCATTCACATTGAATATGTTGCCAGACCAACTTCGGTAGGCACTAAATCGAATCCAAAAGTCATTCCAGTTCACAGGAAGACACCTCACTCGGCATGTCAAGGACAATAAAACTTTCAGATGACAGTATGTGGCGAACAGAGAGGTGATTTATATTTGATTAGCACTAGAAGCTTCCACACTGAGAGTAACGTAGTATTGATGAGTAAGTAGTGGAAGCACATTATGCCGACGGTGGAGCAAACAGCTCAACATCTTCAGCCCGAAACCTCGTCCTGTAGCCCAAGACTGCATGCTGAGTGAACGCTGTCAGTTTAGAGTTGCGTTCGTACCATCCTATTTAAACCTTTCATGACATCGAGGGTATAAATTACGCACTAACACCTAGGTTAGTTCAATCCACGTAAGATTCACTTACTGATTTAGACTACATTGACGTAACCTCCTCAGTTATGTATCTATAATCCTCGTAATGAAAAAGCCGATCGAGAGAGAAAATCAGTCGGATGGAAACACCTCTAAAACTTCCTCTGATTATTGAATAGATATAGGAACAACGGGTAGATATAAACGCATCATCGCTCTCATAGTTTTCAAGCCAAGGAAGCGGTCATACTTAAGTGGATAGAAAGTTGGTGTTGCACCGAAGTGAAGCGTGATGCCTTGTCTCTTTTGGTGAGAGGAAACGGTGGAGAATTTGCACGCCGATGAGTCTACTAGAGGCGAAAGAGAGAGAGAGAGAGGAAGAGATGGGAATAGATGGTTGTCGGACTGGGAACAAGGGATCTTCCTTAATAGAAAAAAAAAATGTTTGAAGGTGCGATTCGGAATCGTTCCGTAATGGTAGCAGTGCGATGGGAGACAAAGGTTCTTACTTCATCCTGTCCTCCTTCAACGCCTAAATCCTCCTCCTCCACTCACACTTTTCCTCGTTTAGTGACCCAACTCCCAATGGGTACGAAAATCGTGTTATACGAAGGCCTGCCTCTTATAATGGAGTGGCCGTTCAACTGCTCCTGACCTGCGACAATGCTCATCTCTTACACTATGTACAGTCGACAGCATTTTTAAGTCGTTGACAATGAATTTTCTCTTCGCACAAAACCGTGTTGGCAGCCCTGTTCGGGCTTCCATGGATGATGTGAAAGGAAAAAAATGCGACTGCCATTGATCAAAACATCCAGGAAATAATCAAGAAAATCGACTTTTATTGTTTAATGCGTCAAGTAGGATGGCATGTTGCATAAAGTATTGTTACTCCACCCCACCACAGAGGCTCAGCAGGGCTTCCAACTAGATTTTGTGCGGGATGAAAATCCAGTCAACGTCTTTTGTTCTTGACTGTACAGGTTATGGGCCTCTTTTTCTCTGGAAAGTTTATGGGCCCAATGGTTCCCTACCGTCTTTAGAAATAGAGGTATTACTAATGGAACGGGCAGTTCTTTTATATTAATCCACATTCGTACTTCAGTATCCTCACGAAGTGATTTTTTTTCTGAGTATGTAAGAATTATGTCGACCTTATCGTTTGAAACCGAGCAACTCGATGTTTTATAATGATATCACATCAACACAAAAATATTTTGCCGGGCTTCTTATTGGTATGGTCAAACCGAAGAGTAGTACGTTTCGACCCGTAAAAGAGTAAACTAGTTAAAGAAGATTTATCATTGCTCTGCTCAAGAGCAAGGCAAAATATAGACAAAACACATGCTGAGGTATATTAACGGCTCTTAACTCAGCTGTGACGACAATCGATGAAGCCACAAAGTCTAGCCACCCCATCACAATAACTATCAACATGTGTGTGGATGTGACAAATACTTGAGAGGGTCCGTGGTTGAATTTAGAAGTCGCCCACTGATGTTTTGGTTGAGACATACAGAGGAGCAGAAAAATGACGCAACTTAAAGCATTCAGCGATCAATACTGTAACATTCACGACCTCTGCCATGTTAGGCCCCAGGTCGAAAGGTTAGAACGTGGGCCTCAGGCCGAAATTCAATGGTTAGGATTAATTATGAAGGCAAGGAGCGTCAAATCGATTTTTCGTTGGAAATAGATTACACAAGCACAAAGAACTCGTTCCGTGGAACAGTTGTTTAATTTTCCGTGAACACGACAACACAGCGGAAGCTGCGATGTTGCCAGTTTTGTGACACGGCGCGACAAGTTAGCCGTGAACCCAATTTCCCAAGTTCGTTCGCCAAAAGTCGCCGCTGATTCGGCTGGGTCGTGTCAAGGGACTCCAAGCGCTCGGAATGGCTTCTTTAATAGAGTTATTACTACGATGCGAATGGGAAGTCCCATAAGCTGGCCACTTCATAAGATACTGACAATTTGGGAGGAAAGCTTTCTCACTTCATGTGATCCACTGATCGTTGTCGTCCAACGGAGTCGCATTGGAGCGGGGCACACAGCAAACAAACCTAACTTGTCAAAAATAAGCCAGATGTTATTTCTCGGGCGCAGGTAGCATCAGAATCAAGCTTGGAGAAAGCTGAGTGGGGTAGAAGCTAAAGCGGAGCTTAAGAAACATATCACATTAACCTAACCTGTGTTGTTATGCGCCGTTGATCGCTTCAAATTAAATGAAAATTTTACAGAAAATAAATAACCGCCTTAAAAAACTTAACATTGAAGATTAAGACTGTGGTATAGGGTTTGTGAAACTATAGAAAAGCACTTGTGGCGTCACAGTGTGTGGAAGTGCTCTTGAGTGCTTTACGAATAGTATTCACCGTAAATTTTAAAAGAGATCTTCCTCTCCACGTGCTTGGTCTCTCCGTCATCATCAAGTCGAGAAGAGCGATAGCAAAGCGCAGGAAAAGGCTCTAAACCTTACGTTAATTGAAACTTGCTTTAAGGCGCCAATCCTGATTTTGTTCACTTTGCGTGACATTCTACCACTACGAAGAAGTAAGCCAGCCGATCGGGACAAGGCATGTCACCTCAGCTAGTACTTTAGTAACTATAATAAAACTAGGTTCACCTAGC
>Ga0058701_10000591_pt1 | contig 24529 bp, 13 predicted proteins | sample AgamicOrMae_FD_97039 | JGI IMG/M metagenome (GOLD analysis project Ga0058701, IMG submission 97039) | Agave microbial communities from Guanajuato, Mexico - Or.Ma.e | ecosystem: Host-associated > Plants > Phyllosphere > Phylloplane/Leaf | place: Guanajuato, Mexico | collected 2012-06-04 | reverse complement strand
CAAGCGCCAGTCCGTAACCGCCAAACGAGAAAAGTCGCAAACGCCAAAGTTCGTATAGGTTAGGTTAGGTCAAGTTAGGTTAAGTTAGGTTAGGCTAAGTTAGGTTAGGTTTGGTAAGGTTAGTATTGCGGGTAAGACCTTTGGCGTTTGCGACTTTTCTAGTTTGGCGGTTACGGATTGGCGCTTGCGGCGTTGGCGTTTGTGGTTTTTGGCGGTTATGACTGCTACCCAACCCACGTTTAGTTACCCTGTTCCTCGCTTTATCGACTTGGTCACAAAAGGTGGAACACGATAGGTCAGGGATGTCATAGGTCAAAACAATCAGGAAGCCAGGAAAAATTCAGGAAAATATGAAAATAAGATCTTGTGACTACCCTAAATGTGTTCTTTTAAAATATAAGTTACAGTTCGAGTTAAGTTTTGGACATATTTCTACACGTCGACGGAGTGTCTGTGTATGGAGTACACAGATAGGAAATGGAATCTTTATAGCTGAAAATGTATGCTCAAAAGAGTTCTCCCGCAAAATCTTGTTAAATCTGAAGAAACTGTGAAGTATCTCGTTGCTTTGAGGAACTTAGTAGATCCGCTAAATGAGGCAATGCTCTTCTCATTAAAACTTGGTATCAGATTCTATAAGAAACCGAAGGGCGTGGGAAACAGCCCCTCTTGGGAATCACCATTGTTTCACTATTATCCTTGGAAACCGCCGCGGATTTTGCGAGGCGTAGCGTTGCGTTTAACGGATTTTGTTCAAGTTACTTTCCCGAGCCTAGAAAGTTGGCTGTGATTTTTCGTCTCCTCAGATTGTCCGTCATTTTCCTTTCCCTCGCTTTATTCGGTTTTCTTTCTTTTTCTGGAAGAGATTTCATCTCGACTTAGCTGTTTACCACCACTGAATAGCTGAGACAGCAATAACTATCGCTGTTTCGGAAGGTAGCTAATTTTACTTGCGCCAACAGGATGGTAAGCATATTGCGAGGAGTCTTACACTTTATTATGAAAGTTGTTCGTAGTTCAAGTATATATAAATTAAAACAAGCGTGTTTCGTAAGCCGTCGCTTTTAATTAGGTGGATTCATTCATAGTTGTTTTGTCTCCGTTGTGTCTAGACTAATTTCTTCTTGAATCTAGTCATAACCTTTTTGCTAAATGTTCAATGTCAGGTGAAGGGCAGAAAGATCCTCAAATACTGTAAATTTGAATCAGTGTCTCAGAGATAAATTTGGAAATAGACTATCATTAATGATAGTCTTAAAATTTATGCAATAGTTTATGAAAAGAGAGCAGAACTTTCATTGCTTCCGAAATTGAAAGCTTTGTTTAAGAGAGTAAGATAGAAACAGGTGTTGTAGCGCGTAATAATACCGGTAAAGGTAAGGGGTCGTCCGTAAATCCTGTGTGGGTCCCCGAGGACTTTATAGTCGAGGCTCGTTGTCGGAGGGTCCCCCGTCCTCCGAACGAGCAGGGTGTGTCACTGTGCCCTTCCGTGCCGTCGGCTGCGAGTTGTCCTTGTCCTGCATTCGCCTAATTGCAAAGCAATGGCCATTATCGAATGCGATAATCATTGTAGCAACTGATCAGTTGATTGCACTCAGCCTGCGGACACAACCATCCAACAAAAACGTAACCTGGGTCCAGAAAATAGGAAAAAAACGGGGCAATCTTTGGGTTAGGTTAAGTGCTTTGTTTCTCGCTCCCTTCGTCTGACAGATGATTCGTGGATTTTAGAGGTCATCTAAACTGAGATTTAGAATCGGTTGCATATTACCTGCGTGGAGAGTTTGGCGTAAAATGAGGATTTGCATTAGGATTAGGGGAAAAGAGTGCAATTTCGAAAAGGGGCGGTAGGGGGCTCTGTAGGGGCGGTACCTTGAATCGTGATTACTCGGTGAACAGGATAACGCTTTCATTCGCTGGAGATCGCTACCTCAACGCACCTGCAATCACCGTGACTCCAAACCTCTCTCTTGAAGATTCTGCTTTTTTGTTCATAATTGCCATTTCCTGTTTCTTTTGGGAAATATTTCCGGTTTTCGTTCATGGAATCCTACAGGCGAAATAACAATGCCGCTCTAGCCGCCATTTTTTTTTATTTTTTTTATTTTATTTTTTATTTTTTTTTATTTCTTTTTGCCAAGAGAACTGCGCATATTGGGAGCTGCAATTACAGGCTCTCATTCTTGAAGGAACCTTATTGAAAGGTTTGACATTAAGGGAATTCAACTGCCAAACGTGCGGATAATTACTTCATTAGACAAAATAAAAAAATTGGAAGATGTAGTTATAGGGATTGCCAATAAGAGCATCAAGAATACCTCTCAAAATAGAAAGAGTTTATGAGACACTTTTGAGTATTATTCATCAGAGGTGTTAATCCGAACAAAGCACGTGTTGACCTGGAAGACATTTAGCATTAAATTGGTGTCTACTTGATCGTTCTCTTCTGAGAACAGAATGAACAGAGTGTCAAAGACAAGGGGTCCGATTCTGAGGTTTAGGAGGAGACAGAAGCCCGAACGCCGCGGCGTGCGGATAGCGTCACAGACACCTAATACCATTCAGCCACCCGGACAGGTAGTTAGAGACCACGCCCACTTTGGAGTTTATTACCCGTCCACGTAACTTGATGGTTCTGAGGAACCCGCCAACGAAGCGTGGGAATAAGATGAGCATTGTCATGTTCATAAAAATTATGAATCGTGAAAGACAAAGTATTCGTAATATGAGTTTTACGAATCACTAAATTTGATCACCGAACCTAAACAAACACCCAACCTAATGAAACGTAACTAAAGCAGTGTTAACCAAGATTATTCTATCGAAAATTGTATTAAAATCAGACCTAATAACTCAGCCTTATTAACCGAACGAAATACGCACTAATCAACTCTAAATCGTAATAGTTTGCGGAAACTAGTTAAGGTTAGGTTTCGTGCCCTGCGGCTCGCTCCACACATGACGACGAAAGTTGAAAGAGGTCGAAAAATCAACCGGTGTAATATGGCTCGTTCTCCAATCAGCGGTTGTCTGTGAAACTTGCAAATTGTCTACTTCATTAAGGCAACTTATTCGCCGACTCAAGACTCAATGATGTTGACTCCTTGCATCTCCGCAACCCTTTTAAAACGGTCATAAATATCCGATTTTGGCGCGCGTCGTACCCGCGGTCTCTTGGATATTCACACGCTCCTGTAATGTTACGACCCAACCTAAGCATGAAATGCAAATAAGGGTAAAATGATTTATAGCGTACTTTAAGGTACATGTTTGTTGAAGCGAGACGTTACGTGGAGAAAGACGTTCTGTTTTGCGCAGGTAGTGCCTTTGCGCATCGCCTGCTATAATCAAATCGTCATAATCAATTCATGCGAAAACAACGGATCGATATCGTATTTGGGGTACGCGATCGGGAGAAGTTATTATCGCTGGTGTATATCGGGAAAGCTAACATTATCGCTATCTGTTGCGCAAGATCGTTTTACTTTCTATGAACTTGTTCTAATTATAACACCTGATCGTTATTCGTACCGCGGATTCAAGGCGAGTTTGGCATTATGCCATAGCAGAGTTCTATCATTATTATTGCAAGGCTATGACCTTTGGACTCGCTTCTACAAGCTTCAGGAAGTCTGGGAAAATGACTGTCTGTTAGATTTTTTTGTGATTGAACGCGCGTCGCGATTTTGTGTGAGTTGAATGGAGAAAAAATGTACGTTGATTCGACATAACAGAAATATTTTGTTTCATTTTTTTTTCTTTTTTTTTATTATCGTATTGCGCACATAGGCCTAGATACTTACTTTACACTGTAAATAGAAACTTAGATTCAGATGCAACAAAAGTCAAATTACTGGTCTGAAAAAAATGAATTTAAATATTTACAGAATTCTAGATATATCGTTCTCAAAACAAGACGTTTTTAAAAATCAAAAATAATGTCTGAAATTCAGAGCATAATTTGACTGATTTTTTTTCCAGATCAGAGATTAATTGACTTTTTTCTTAATTGAAGGTTCTCTTTTTACAGTGTGATCTTAACCTGGCGTTATCGCACAATTTAAACCTAACCTTACTTAACTTTAGTTGAATGTAACCTAACTTGGTTTAGGTAATTCTTAAAAATTGCTTCGCAAGATACTTCTTTAAGACCCCTTCATTAGGTCTATCGAGAAGCAAGACTACACGCAAGTTGGTTTCGATCTATTAACAAGCGAGGTTACGTTAGGTTACCTAGGTTAGTTTGGGTTTCGGGAAATTAGGTCAAATTAGCCAAGGTAACAAGTATGTTGACGTGACTTCGTGCGGGCAACTTCCTTGTACCGTATATTGTGCTCCTTTATTCTCACCATAGTAGCGTCGTGAATGCAACTTTATCATAATGCTAGGTTTAGGTTTTGTCAGCGATTTCGTCTCGACTGCGCGTCGCATTGCCTAATAAATGGGCGAATTTCCAAGTCCCATGCATCCTCGCAGCCTAGCAGAGGGATTATATCTGAAACAGCCTCACAAACCCATGGCCTTCCCCCTCCCTATCCGTGCTAACAATGCACCCACTTGTGCTCCATTGTTGCATAAACGTGGCCGGAACAATGATACTGCGTCCTGATTGTTGCTGCTCTTTCTGTCAGAGTGCCACCAACAGATGCCAAGACATTTTTGTCGGTCACCCCAGTCGTTATACTTCTGCTCTCAGGACTGGAGAGCTGGCTATACAAATCTGGAAAATGACGTTCTTTGGTCAATCCAAAGAGTTGCTTTTGGAATATCCTAATGATGTTGCCTTTACTTTTGTCAGGAGCTTGGAACAGCAAATCGATGGAGATATTCGATCGAAGAAGTACCACGATAGGAAGTAATTGTACCTAGTTAAAGAAGTAATCCTATCCTAACGGAATGATGATACATTCCTCAAGGGAATCTCACCATCTTTAAAGAAATCTGACCTTCCCCAAGAGAATCTTACCCTCCTCAAGGGAATCTTATCTTACCTAAGGCAATCTTACCTCACCTGCTTTACCTAACCCGAGGTAGCTTACCCCACGTGAGGTAGTTAAACCCAATTTAACGTAACCTTACTTTACCTAACACAAGGTAGCCTTGCCTAACCTATATTAAAAATATACTTCTTGTGGAAATGCAATATCGTATCAGAGTGCACTCTTTCTTACTGCATATCTCTATTCCACACGCGTCCCCCCCCCAAAAAAAGTGTCATGTTCTATAAGACGTTTTCTTTTCTGTACTTTGTTCGTCACATATTTGTAAGTCGCATGAAGCATTCATTTTAAGCATCTGCAATTTGAATCCAACTGTTAAAAAACATACAAGAATATTGTAGTCAAAGAAAATGATTGTGATCACGACTCTTGTTAAGCGCAGAGTACGAAAAAAAGAAGTCTGTTCCAGTTGTTACGATTAACAGACGATAACTTACGTTTAGCAGTTACGGCTAATTTTTTCTCTCTCGTGAACAGCTGATTGGCCATTTGACTTGTGTTGTTTGACGACGTAAGCCAAGGGCCGTTACCTCGACGGAGGTAAAGTACAAATTACTGCTGAGGTTACTGCACAACAGCTCCCATTATTAGACCATCCGTTTTGGAGGACAGCAAAGCCCCTCCGTATATCACCTCACCTTCGTTTCTTAGGCCCCTGTCCGCACCCGCCTTCGCACGGTACCTGCCCAACTTCTTGATTCCGACGATTCGTTTTCCAACTAAAAACTTTCCTTTAGGCTGGGAAAGGCTTCCAAGAAAGGCTCGGATTTTTGTCCCTCTGAGCCTTGCGAGGCTCCCAAGAGATACTTTTAGATTTATCAGCAGTTCCGATGAACTTAAAACAGGATGCGATATTATAGTTCTTTGGGAAATCTCCCCTGAATATAGTGTTGCCAAACGCGACCTGCGGTCTTAGTTTAATTTCTGAACTATAGGTAACCAACAGCCCCATCTTTTGTTAGCTCGATAACTATCGAGAACAAGCAAGATCCAGCCAATATAATGATTGAGATTTTCAAGTGTAAACCTGATCGCAAAAACGTGAAAGGAGAATGGAGTAAGATGCAAGTTTAATTAAAGGCTTTCTATAGATTTAGGTGTAATTCAAGGAAATTGGAACTTTAATTTAACCGAAGGAAATGCTGTTTTCTTTGCTACCCCGATTTTATCGCAGACTTGATTAATGATTACCAACTTTTTTCTGTTTTTCAGGTACCTTGAATGGCGTTCACTTGGTTTTTCTTCGGCGGTGAGGTAAAATTAACTCGTCGCTAGTTATTAAAATTGCTGGTAGGAAAGTGAAATGCACGTGTTATGGTAACTGCAAAGTACGACAATTAATTTAAAAGTACCACTATACCTGTAAAGAGAATTTGAGTCTTCTCATTAATCAAGCATTGAACGGTATTTTAGGATATGATCTGTGGCAACGTCAGCTGTTTTGTGGCGGGGCACTTTCCACATGTAGGATTAAGCCGCCTCCGGGGCTCTTTTGCGTGGGCAGTGGTCCCTGAGCAAGTCCGTCCACATCACTGCGGAAACCTCTGTCAGTTTGGGATGAAAATAGTTAAGTTAAACAGGCTTAAAGGTTATATGATTGCTGTCCGAGATACAGGCTTTGTCGAACCTTTCCAGTTTTCCATGTGAAACCATCCGTGGTTAGGTTAAATTGAGATACGGTAGTAATGGTTATTTTATGGTAATTATTAAGGTATGAAATTACACATCAGCTGATGGCATCCCACTGAAGACACCTCTTTCTAACAACCTTTTGATTCTTTACTCTCCAAAAATACTTCGCTAAGCCTCGTAGTCGTGATTAACCCACTATCGCCCAGCGATGCCGTTTCGAAACACAAAAATTTATTTGAGAGGATCTTTTCAGTTCAGTATTGTTACAATTAATAATAAAAAAACTCCTCCTCTGGAAACCTTACATTTAATAATTTATGCGTTTTACAAAGCCTAAAATTTTGTATTTTAATGGGAAAAAATCCTTCCAATTTTTCTTTACCTAAATTTCACTCAAAATATTTTGGGCTGTTATGGGCTAAGCTTTGATTTGGACACAGTCTTACTCCTATTATCTTAAATTGAAACAATGCTTGAATTAAATGATAGGCTTTGGTTTTCAGCATTCACATCGGTTTTGTTAAATAAGGTTTGGCGGGACTATATATACATTGGGGTAAATTCAAGTCAGTTTAGATTAGTTTGATTTGGTTATGTTGTCGGGAGGTTAAAGTTGTTTAGATCATGCTCATTTAGGCCAGTTCGTTTAGGTCAAGCTGCTGTTAACTTCTACGTTTGGAAGCTACCGGCTTAGAAAAAAAATGTTACCGCGTGGCAAGACTCTGCTCACCTTCGCAAGCTGTTTTTTATCGTTTAAGTTACGTCATTTAATACACAACGTACTACATCCAAAGAGACTCCATTTTGTGCACATTTCACAAAAAAGTACATGTTTACGAAAAATAAGCCGAGGAAAGCGGAGCGCTCCTATTTTGTGTACATTAACTCGTTGAATTAAATATAAGGAAATTTCGCGAGTTTTCGCCAAAGTTTTTGCTCAAATGCAACCTAAAAAGTCGGAAAAGTTTAAGTTGGCAGCAGCGTTGCGCATCGAGACGAATCCTTACTGCCTTACATCCACGTTAATGTCATGCGAAGCGCAATAAGTTCTTTTCTGCCTGCACCTTCTCCCCTCCCCTTCCCCTCCCCTTCTCACCGATTCTTTTTCTCTGTCCTTTGTCGTCCTCCTCGTCGTGTCTATCTTTCCGACGAGTCAAACTTTGTGTCACGGCCCTCGGCCACTCAGCCCCACTTAAAAGCCTTTCGCTGGTTTTTCGCGATTTGCAGAGGCATGGCAGGTGATTGGCGTGTCGAGCTTGGGCTTCGAGGAATTTTGTTCAACTTTTATGATGCCCCACCTGGCTGCGATTGCGGTCTTAAAACTGAAACGTGTCGAAGGTCTAGTTAAGAACCCTCTGAGGGGCGGTGCAGCACCTGCGCCGTGCTTTTTGCCGCTTAGAAGCGACCAATCAAATAAATAGGCCGTAACATCGCCTAGCTAACGGTACGCAACCTTAACCTAACCTGGCACTGTAAAGATTAAGATTGAAATCCAAGCACACAATCACGGATCTTCATACTTTTTACAAAACTCATAAAAATTCCCGGAAAAAGCGTCAATGTTTTGGACACCCTTTTACAGCAAAGCACTTAAAAATCTTAGCGGTGCTGCAATTTCAAGGTGCTCACCGTCTTGAAATTACGGGTAGCTGTCATAAGCGCCAAAAACCACAAGCGCCAACGCCGCAAGCGCCAAACCAGAAAAGTTGCAAACGCCAAAGGTCTTAACCGCAATACTAACCTTACCTAACCTAAATTAACCTAACCAAACTTAACCTAACCTAAAATAACCTAACCTAACTTGACCTAACCTAACCTATACGAACTTTGGCGTTTGCGACTCTTATCGTTTGGCGGTTACGGACTGGCGCTTGGTTTTTGGCGCTATCGAATGCCCCCCGAAATTACGGGTTCCATAAGTGAGAATGGTTGCAAGCACTTTGCTGTGAGATCCCAAGAATTATTTTCTACAGTGTACCCTACGTGACTTAACCCTACCTAGGCTACACAACGTTAGGTTAGGTGCCTTGTTTGCGAGGTGTCGCTCCGTTATTCGGCTACCGTTAGGATGATAAGAGCCTGGTTCTGTTCGGTGGCTCAAGTGGAACAAAGAAAAATGCCAGCAGTGGAGGCCTTTATCGTGCGATCTGGTTGCTTTGCGTCCTTGATTTGACCCTCTAGATTGACCCACTTATGGTCCCTGTGTAAATGAATCAAAAATAGCGTATGGAATTTCCGGCGGGAGAGTTATGCAGAATATTGGGATTTGTGGAAGACCGGCTGCTTTGTTTGACCCGAATCACTCTTCCGTGGAATCGCTACTCGATTCGTCAGGTAAATAACGTCGTCACAAGAGCAGAAACAGCTATGCTTTGGGGGATCATACTGTTACCCGTAACACAAAGTAACTATTTTGACTGACGTAAACCTTTGCAAAGTTGCATAGGAATTAATGTCGTGGTAAAATGAATGACATTAGATCGATATTAATTTTCACTCTGAAGTCTTTTTATTCTCCCAATTTTGAGTGCATATGCACTGATTTGCATATAGGTCTTGTGTTCATTTCAAACTCTAAATTTGAATCAATGAGAGTCTCAGATTCAGTGAAAATTTACTGAATTTCAGAGACTCTTACTGATCAACTTTCTCTCAAATGTAGAGTGTAATGCTTTTTTGTGGAGTACTTTTTTCAACAGTTAGATGTTGTTGCGATAAGAATGTGTTCAATGGAGCGAGTTCCTTTCTCGCTCCCTCCCACGAAGAATCTTGTACCTCTTTTTCTTTGATGTGAGATAATGGGTCAAAATATATAGCGACATTTTTCAAGTCGATTTATCGATTGATCGACTGGATGGGTGCGCCTTGCATTCGCCGAGTCGTAAGTTATCCCTTCTTATCTCCTTAACCTTGGATGATGTCTTAATCTGCTGATGACTCATCTTTTTAAGGCCACTTAACAGATAAAATGGCCGCGGCTCAGTGCTCGTAAACTGCGATGGTTTAGACAAGGAGGGGAAACAAATAAGAGGGAGGGAGTTGGGAGGTCATTTGCAAGCTTCCACCGACGAGAATTTCAATTTACGACGGGCTCGTCATCGACAACTTTGTTCGACAACTTCGACACGAAACGGCCGACATTTATGCGAGCGCCCGACACTACCGCGGGTTCGCGCGCCCCCTCTTGGGGAACGTTTACGAAGTCTTAAGAACTGTCATAACGCATCGCATTAAAATCCCGACATTTTTGTCAGCCCTCAAACACAAATTTCTCAATAGAAAAGCCGCCTGGAATTTAAAGCGAAACTATAATAACGATGTTTCTGATGCAACGGGAAGAAGGATAGCACTGCAATTTTCGAAAGTGGAATTGTCCACCTCTTGAATTCCACCTTTCGTCGTCAAGCTTACCGTACCATTTTAAGCGTACCGTAGCGGCCACCAAGACGCTTACCTCTCCGCGGCAGTAGCACAAGTGATTACCTCATCCTCGTAGCGATTGGCTAATAACATTATACGCTAGAAAACTGTGTCTCTTCCACGTAGCTCTGGATTCGTCACAAAAGCGAAGTGTTTGCAATGGAACTTTGAAAAACTTTTTTTGAAAAAGAAAGAAGAAATAGATCGATTCCACCCTTTATGGAGACAACCTCAAATTAGATAGACTGACTTCGATAAGAACTCCGATAATTTTGATAACGACACTTTATCACATGAATGACTTCCGGAAGGAGCGCAGAAAACTGATTGATCGTGTAATTTAGCGACTGCGTGGTTACTGTGGGTCCCTGATGTCGAAAGAGCGTTAAGTTTAAAACCGGAAACAGCCGGCGAGGTTTACGCTTCGTTTGAGGAAACTGTCATTTCAGCTCAATGGAATAAGCGTCGTTCGTAGAAGCCGGATTTCGCGGGCTTAACTGCACGGACTGTGATATCCCGAAGTAACCAACCCAAGGTCAGAGTAACCTAGTCTTATATGTCGGTAGTGCGTATTAAAGTAAGAATAGGGTGGAACGCAATAGGAAATGCAGTCTTTTAAGTTTGCTGTGTACCACGATAAAAGCTGTGAGGAACAATGCGGGCCCCTGCGGCAAGTGGCACAGGCAACCGACAGCGTTTGTGTGTTGTGCCGGTTGCCTACCCTCCGCTGGACGGGGGCTCCGCCGACTTGCTTTGCATTTGAATAGAAACGAATAAAGAGAAGTCGAAGCACACATGTTTTGATAAGGCTTTTATTATTAGATTCCTCCAAGTTTTGCGTCGGAAACTCGGGATATGTTTGTTGTACGTGTCTCAGTTTTGAAAACTAAATGGAAGCGCTGACATGAATAAGGGTGTTATTTGCAGGTCTTCCGACCCACACGTAAAGTTCGTAGCTAAAGATAGATCTTTGCTAGCCGTAATAACAGTGTTATTTTTGGCTTTTGCCTGAAGCATCTACGAATTGTGCAGTTAGGAGGTGGCTTCGGATTATGTTAGTCGGCGCGGCGGCAGGTGTTGTGAAGTTAAGTTGGGGTACTTGCTGTATAATAATTTAGATGAGTTAAGTGATTTTTTTTTGCAAGTTTGGTCAGTTGGGGTTAGATGAGGTGTATACAAATGAGAGTTGTTGAGGTTGTGCTTTATTAACCCATTACCGCCCAGCGATGTCGTTCGGAAACAGAAACATTTATTCCAGAGAATCTTTTCAGTTCAATGTTGTTCAGTTTAAAAAATATCAGCCGCCTGGAAACCTGAAATTTAAAAATTTAGGCATTTTCCAAAGCTTAAAATTGCGTTTTTCAGTGGAAAAAATCCTTTCAATTTCTCTTAAGCTAAATTTTATTCCCAATTCTTGGGGGTCCAATGGGTTAGGTATGAATGAATCTAAGCTAGGAATATATTCACATTCGGGCAAGTTACGTTAAGGACAGTAGGTTGTGTGAGTCTAGGTTAAACTTAGTTTATTGGTAGTTCGGTTAGGTCAAGTTTCTTTTTCGGCGGACAGCTGGTCGTATTCCCTCCAGACTTCTTGGTCCAAATAAAACGTCTCTTCCGTGCGAACTCGTCCCCACGGCAAGCTTCCTGTGCGTCCCCGAGGCGGGTCTCTCTTTCGGAGGCCGGCTTCGAACCCAGGCAAGCCGCCTCGCAACGCTCAACTTCCTCAAAGACAGTGCCCCACAAGTTAAGGAGAACAGTTCCAAAGTGGTCGATACGAAGAGTCGGCTCCGTCTGGAGGCCGTCAGCTGATTGGCCCGCCCCCTCCACTTGCCGTCCTCCCCCACCAATCCCCTTCCCCCATGCCTCCGTCCTTGTCTAACCCGCAAGGCCGGCCGGCCGGTCTCTCTCCATATCAGCTGGTTTGCTGTTTGAAGGGGTGCCGCAGTCCGCTCGGGCCGGGCCTTCGTCGCCATGACCTAAAAGCCTAACGGAACCTAACCTAGCTTAACGTAGCCTAACATAACGTAGCAAACCTAACGTGACCTTGCTTCGCAAAAACTCAACCGATTCCAACGAAGTTGAGAACTTTCGATAAGCTAATTCTCGAACTTATTCCTTTCCGAAAACAACCCGTGAGGAATGTCAATTTAGTTGTTGAGCGGTGGAAGCACTTCGCAGAGTTTTCTTTGATTCTGAGAAACGACCTGTTTATTGCACCAGCAGCAATTGTATTCCTGTTTGCAATAACAGCGGCGTTTACACGCTAAAAATTTAGTCGTGAAATTTCTCTCCCAAATAGCCACTGATTTTGCTTGTAGTGGATCACTTTTCTTTATTTAGGAATGCATTTTAACCCCTAAAGCAATTTTTCTTCACAATTTTTTAGCGTGTAGTTCTTTGACACGTAGAAATGAATCATGCTTAATCCTGATAATTCACCAACATTTCTTTCCTCTCTGTTCTTCCTTGTTTTTTTCTTCACTCTAAAATAGTACGTTTTTGTGTCGATGCTGTATAACCTCTCAGCTGAAAAATAAGAAAAACTGTCTCATCGGTTGAGGGAACTTCCGAATCGGTGAACTTCCTGTATCTCCATCAGAGCGTTTGTTGTAAAGCCATTTTCTTCGTACGTTGGCAGATCATCCATTTTAAGCGCTGTCAGGACGTCCCGATAAGCGCGATAAGTGATGGTGTAAATAGCCTGGGCAGCTCTTATTCGCAGAGGACGTCCACTTGGCAAGCGCCCAGACATTTGCCCAGTTCTTGCAACAACAAATGCCTTGTTTCATGGGCTAAACATTGTGCGCACAGGGGATACTAACAGCCCATTCCGCGGTGCTAAAACAACGCGACATGGGTTTTCTCTCAAAGTTTTGCGTTTTTCCCGCGTGGAAACTTTTCCAGCTGCGCATAGGCTCTTCCGACCAAAACGGGCCCCCTGTGGGTAGGCCACCAGGGAAGCCAAAAGCTCGTCCTATTCTCACATTGCGTCAGAACTGCCCCTCAATCCCAACCGTACATAAAGATTGCATTTCCTACCTCTTTTTATGTATTACCTGTTTCCTTGGCGACGAGCATAACTTGCAGGGCGACACAATTAAGCGTAATGACGCTTGGTGACGCTTATCATGCCCTATGCTTCGCTCCTAACGGCTTATTCGCGACGAATAGAAAAACAGGAAAATGCTGTCTTGAAAATTGATGCCAATAGAGGCAATGTTTCTCGCCATCCTCACATTGCGGCTAAACTGGCCATCTATCGATCTGGCAGCTTCTGCTGTGCCGCGCGGGAATCACCGGAAAAAATTGCCAAACTGATTGGCTTGTATTGAAGGCAATCGCAATCACAGATGGTGCTTGTAATTTCAGACGAGTCGCGCAATCTCACGTCTAAAAATATCCCATTTCATTGCGAACCCGTCTGGCTCTGATTATTGAAGTGGCTCCGAACCTCCCACAGGTGCACTGTCTACAAAATACCTGTTTTCTGAAGGTTTTTCCGTTTTAAGGAGGGTACACTCTAAATTTGAATCGGTAAAAGTCTGAGATTCAGTGAAAATTTACTAAATTTCAGTCAATAAAGCTCTTCTGAATTTTTTCGTTGGTGCTATAACTGACATTCAAAGAATTTTCCCTGAATCCGAGAGACTATCAGTGTTTCAAATTCAGAGTGTTAATACGTATCTGAGTTTTAAGGTAGATCATGCAATTATAATTGAATTGAAGAGCTCGGATGAAGATTTTTATAGGCATGAGTGGTCTCTGTTGGAACTAAACGATGTAAGTGCTTGGACAGTATTGAGATTAATGAGTGTTTTGATTGGACTTTCAAGGATAGGTTTATTGATAAACTAAAGGGTTTGTAACGGAGTTTTTCATTGATACACCTATCAAAAGCTTGTCTCGAAAACTATCACTAATACAATACGTCTTTTGGGTAGCTGTCATAAGCGCCAAAAACCACAAGCGCCAACACCGCAAGCGCCAATCCGTAACCGCCAAACGTGAAAAGTCGCAAACGCCAAAGGTCTTAACCGCAATACTAACCTTACCTAACCTAACCTAACTTAGCCTAAACTCACTTAACCTAACTTGACCTAACCTAACCTATACGAACTTTGGCGTTTGCGACGTTTCTTGTTTGGCGGTTACGGGCTGGCGCTTGCGGCGTTGGCGCTTGCGTTTTTTGGCGCTAACGAATGCCCCCCCGTCTTTTGATTCCCTATTTTTGCAAGATTGCCCCACCACTAAATTCATATTCTAATCACAGTTGGTTTATTAACATCCCAGTTTTTGAGAATTAAAAAAAAAACGTTTGCGAGGGATTTTTCACGTTGTAGTTCAGATCTCTTCCCCGCTAAACAACCTACCGCAACCTCGATTCTACTGCGCCGCTCAGCCAATTCCGCGGCCTACTTTCCTCGCAAAAACAACCCCGGGAATTTAGCGTTCGCCAGCCCCGACATTTCAACACGCAGAAAAACAAGCGTACGTGACCGTAAGTAGACCGACTTTAACAGCCCCGGCCTAGCCATCCCCCCGGGAGCCCCTCTTCACCCCCTCCCCATCCCCTTCGCGGGGCCCTTAAAGCTGTTGACTAAGCGGGTCGGCCTCGCATAACCTCCTAGTTTGGCCCACTTGCTTTCCGTGGGCCGCTATATAGGCCCTCAGAAACAGCCCAGCGGCGATCTACCGGCGACCCGCCGAAAACGCCAGATCAGATTTGTCATGAAAGGCAAGAGTAGTATATCAAAGGCGCGCATTCGCGTAATCTTGTCGGCTTATTTCCGAGACGGGGCCATTTCCAATTTGGGCCGGCTATCAGAGTTCCCCGCGCAGCGTACATTTGACGTGTATCGCTCACTCTTTCCGTGGGATTGCATTTCTTGCCCCGTTCGACTCTGACGGGGTCTGTCAACGAGAAAACAGTCGTCTTTTCGTATGTACTTGCACGGCTTGTACGTGTTCCTTACCTAACCCAACATCTTGTTCTCACGGCTAAGACTTGATTTTGACAAGTTGCGATGAGGGGCATTCGATAGCGCCAAAAACCACAAGCGCCAACGCCGCAAGCGCCAGTCCGTAACCGCCAAACGAGAAAAGTCGCAAACAACGAAGTTCGCATAGGTTAGATTAGGTCAAGTTAGGTTAGGCTAAGTTAGGTTAGGTTAGGTTAGGTAAGGTTAGTATTGCGGTTAAGACCTCTGGCGTTTGTTACTTTTCTCGTTTGGCGGTTACGGATTGGCGCTTGTGGTTTTTGGCGCTTATAACTGCTACCCGTTGCGATCTGTTTATACTGCTAAAAAGTAGGAGTTAAGGAAGTGTCGTAACAGAAAATTGCACGGTTCAAGGCACAGTTCGTGTACAATCATGCCTGGACTCTCTTCGTTACGACATAGAAGACTAAAACGCAGTCTCTGTTTACTGAAGGGCTATTGTTTGAGCCTATCGGGAAAATTGCGTTGAAACGCAATTTGCGGAGCGCCGTTTACGAAGCGGTAGTGCTTAATTAGAAATTCTGGGCGCAAAAGTTTGATCAATTTTGACCTCTTGACCCTTCCCTCTGTATACATGTGTTGAATAAAATACTAGATTACTAGCGGCCTCGCTTCCGAGCTAAATCAAACAGGCGCTGCTCGCGTTACTACAACAAAAAAGGAAATAAACTCCTAACAAATTTAATTAGCACTGCCTCTTACCCCTGCTGAGTTAACCTATTTCGCGCTAAACCCCCAAAGTCAATAAGCGTTTATTGGTTTTGCTGATTTTGCTAAAGCTAGTCAAAAGGTACTTTAGTGTGTGTAGCGATGATATCTACATTTTTATCGTACCATTTTCTTACCTGTGGTGATTAGACGTTCCTATCTAGCGCAAGCAAGCCGCATGGAGCTTGGCGACGACAAATTAGGTTACGTTGAATGCTCTGTGCATCGCTCTGCTCGACATGACAAAGGATGGTAGACCACAAGAGTTCAGAAGTGAAGATTGAAACTTTGGTTTTATCCGAAATGTCTATTTTATTTGTATTTTATATATTTTCACTTAATTTCGTAAAATTCTTCATTTAATGCAAAACAGAAACACGCGCCACTTATTACTTAAACTTAATTCGTTCATCCTCTTTTTAGGTTGATTTTCATAATCAAATATCCATACCCCTTTCTTCTATTATCAACAGTTGTATAATTCGTGTATACCTTAATTGATAATTCCTCTGGTTTGTGTACTCTACTCTATCAAGAATCGTTCACTCTAAATTAATTAGTGAAAATCTCTGAGATTCAGTGAAATATAGCATCACTGAATTTTTTCAGTGATGCTATATTGACTGAAATTCAGTGAATTTTCACCGAAACTCAGAGACTCTTACTGATTCAATTCAGAGAGTTGGGCTTTAAATGAGACGAACTTGTCTTACCGACCAATGTTTGCAAGCTTTTTTTTCTAGCCGGAAGGCTTTAGTAGCTATGTACTGTACCATAGAAATGTGGGCAGTGCAGTATGGATGTTTCGTTGTGCTAATTTTGTATGAAATGTCACACAGAGTTGTAATATCTGTTTGATGATAAACCTCGCATGTCCATTTCCGTCTCTCTTCCATAAATGGAATTCCATATTTCCTTCTCCCTTCCTCGTTTTATTAATATCCAACTCAAGCGTGCAAGGAAACCTCATGCATTTTTTTCTCGCTACAAAACGCGGCGGACTTTGTTATTTCTACATCTCATTTTTCGCGCATTATTTTTTCATCTAAACCAGCAGAGGTTCTCCGCACCTCACACAACTTGCTTCTATGCAATGTTTTAGTTTTAGAGAAGCCAGGTTGATCCGCGCATGTATTTTGGTGTGGTCTTGTGATTAACAGGGTTGCCACATTTCTGGAAATCAGGGAAAAGTCAGGGAAAAATAAAGTGGTCAGGGAAGTCAGGGAAAAGTCAGGGAATTTCATGATCCGGAAAAAGTAGCAACCCTGGATTAATCAAGGTGGACCACAAGAGAAAGGAAATTCAACCTTTAAAATTTTCAGTTTCAAAAGTCTTGAAAAACAATTATATTTACAAGTAGCCTGTCGCCAAGCGTACAGAAACTCGCAAACAATATAACCTACTTATCTGTTTATCGGAAATCATGAAAATGAGACAAAAGGTTGAAAAGAGGTAGAACATTAGAGGTTGGTATTGCAACCTTCCTAACTTAGAATTAAGGGTTAGCCTATGGTTCTTTTATCAGAGATCTCAGTGTCCCGTGCTACGAGATCGGGTGTAAGATTTTGAACCGTTTTACGCGGCGTGCTCAGGATGTTTTAGGGTATGGGTCTGCCAATGTTCGGCTGCCGGGTTCAGTCCAGTGACACGCTATGCATATTTATGGTTGCATTCATACCTGAAAAGCCCTGTGGTCGGAGAGAGGGCGTCTTCAAAGTGGTCCCAGGGTCGCAGAGTCTCAGGCCATCACACGTGGTCCATCGGACCCCCGTAATGCTGAGCCCGAAACCCGAGCAATCACGGCATCTCCTGGCGGCTTTGCTTTGGTACCGTGTGAGGAAACGGGTTGAGATCTGGGAAAGGATCACGTTCTGTGGGAAGGTCCTAATTGAAAGAGGAGTGAGACCAGGTGGATGCACAGTGAAGAGTTGCAAGGTGGAATCTACTGGTGTTCCACCTTTCGTCGCTAAGTCGAGCGGAGAGAGACACAAAGCATACCTAACCTAACTTAGGTTAACCTTTATAACTGCTGCCAAACCATGCGCACCCTAAAAAATTTAGCAATGAAAATCATGAGAGAAAATCCAAATAAGTGAAAAGTGAGTCACTATTAGCAATATAGTGGCTTACTTGTCACTAATTAAGGGTAAATTTTCATTTCTAAAGTAATTTTAAAACTATAATTTTTAGCGTGTAAATCCGGTAAACTGTCGCCGAAAAGTAAGCAGTATCAAGCTACGATAGGTTAAGTTAACCCACTACCGCCCAGCGATGCCGCCCGGAAACAGAAATATTTATATTAGAGGATATTTTTAGTTCAGTATTGTCACAATTTGAAAGATATCACCCCTCTGGAAAACTGAAATTTAGGCATTTTCGAAAGCTTAAAATTGCGTGATTTCGAGGGAAAAATCCTTCGAATTTCTCTATGCTAAATATAATCCCAAACACTTTGGGTTGTTATGGGTTAAGCTAGGTACTCTGGGCTCCAGTCGGTTGTGTGAAGTAAAACATAACAGGTAGGAAACCTGATTTTCAATTTAGAGCACACAACTTCGCTCTTCTAACTACACCAGAAACGCCATCAAAAGTAGCTGTAATAAGTGACTTTCCGGGATGAAATATGATGTGGCTTTTTCTGACTGATTAGCTGTGCTTGCGACTTTGCTTGGAGTGCTTTTCCTTTATGCAACACAGAGTAAACAAGACTTTAAAAATTTACTCTCGCGGGTTGAGGCACAGGCACAGCGTGTGTCCTGAGGGTTCGCGGCGAGGGGCACCGCTCAGAACGTTGCTCGTGGTGTTCGCCTTTGTTCAAATGGGTTCAATCCATCAGCAAGCACGTTCCTGTCTTCATATTCCTCATACTTTGAAAATGTGCGACCTGAGAAAACATTTTTTTTTCATTTTTCTTGTTATCTCGATCTCTTCTGTCTCCTTCGTATTTGTATTAACCGACGCAAATACGTGGCATAGATTCTTGGTAAACAAATGTTTATGTGTTTCTGCGACGTTTACCAGTCAAGTTTCTTTTTCCGGTGCATAATGAGAAACCACCACTGAGAATCAAGTCAACACTGCGAACACAATTCATTTTAAACACATCGGTTCGAAGATATAAAAGGTTTTGGTTTGTTTTAGTTCGATGGAAAAGTTTAGTTAGAAAATGTCAGGCTTAGGTTCGATAGGCCTGGATTTTCATTTAACTTTGCTTTAGCACGTAAGGTTTAGCTAGGTTAGGTTTGTGATGGTCAGGACTGCTATACCCCAAAATTGGTTCAGCAAAAGTCTCTGAGATTCAGTGGAAATTCTCTGAATTTCAGTCAATATACGTATAGCACCACTGAATTATTGACTGAAACTCAATGAATTTTCACTGAATTTCAGACTCTCACTGATTCCAATTTAGAGTGTGGTGTGATTCAGTGGACGAAGGGAGGTTTAGGCTAGGTTAGGAGAATAGGATGGAGAAGACCTTGCCTGGTGGTCGCGGGACCGTCGATCTATTTTCGCGAAAGGTCGAGAATGGGTTGATAAACCGTGATGACTCAATCACTGTAAATCGTGAATTCCTAATTGAGACATGAAGGGAAAACTGGTTAAGGAAAGTGTGCCTGCCTTTGAGCGGCCGTGACCTTAATAAGGATAAATATCCGGTTTGCGTGATTCGTTTCAGGGAAATGAATATCTTTAGCGCGCCGTTTATTTTTTTCAGGTGTTCCGCAAACATTCCGTAATGCGATTCCGTAAACGAAAGTTTTTGTTCCCTCCTTCCTTTTTTTCACGCGGATTATTCTATTCTTGCCCGAATTCTTTAATGCGTTCTTGTATGTTCTGCTAAACCGTTTCCTCCCTCTTGCGTTTCTGTTTGTCTTATATTCCCTGATATTCTCATAGATTATCTTGCGACAAGGATTTCTCGACTATTTTCTGTTGTTTTTTTTTGTTTTGTTTTTGTTGTTGCTTTTTCACTGAAAATTTCACAGTTGCTTCTGATACGTTTCGTTTTTAACCCAAGCGTGCAGATAACGAGCAAGGCACTTAGCACCTAACCTAGTTTAATTTAGCCTTATAAGACTGCTGCTTGCTTTTCGAGGAGCTTCCACCGAGAGTCAAGCGGCAATATTCCAAGTCTGGGAATATCGCCTAAAACGATATTCTCAGATAATGCGAGCTTGAAATTCTCCAATCTCATATTTCTACGTTATCTACGCAGATATCCTTGCGCATCTGTTCCTGAGGACCGCGTTTTGATCATTCACGGTTTTTTCATCTCGGAGGAAATGATTAAACCTTAATTGGTAATTCTTTCAGAGCGGAAGCGAAATTTTTAAAAGACTGTCGATAAGTTTGAAGGAACTGAGAGAGGATTGCAAACAAGAAATGTTTAAAAGGACAGCGAAGAGGTCGCCTGTTTCATTACGAAGTTTGGAGTACCAGCTCAGATTGTTTGTTTAAACTTTTGAAACTCATAGGTCGAATATTTTCGATTACGCGCAATTTTTGAGCAATTTCGGTTCTCTTCAAACTCGCCCTTCGATTTTCTTCTTTTTAGTTCATCCTTTAAATTATCTTTCCAACAGTTTCGTATCCCCAAACCTAAATTCGATATAGCTGTTTTGAAATATTTTTTTTTACGGCAGGTTTTCGATTTTTAATTTGATTCACGATATGCAGATCGACTAGTAATTCGATACAATGCATGACATATATGTTTGGAATTTGACTATTATTTCGTACTGTTCCAGTTGCGCCATCATTTTAAATAATGAGTGACTTGCCGTTTCCTGAAATAGCGCTCATTTCCCATTGTTGCCAACCCGACAAAAACAAACCAATGTCTTCTCAAGGGACAGCTTTCAGCTGAATACCTGGTAATGGAAATAGTTTGGGAGTCCTTGTCTCGTGAAGGCTCGTCTGTTTTACATACCATTTAGCCTCATTTCACCTCTGTAGCTTTGTAGTCCACCGAAAAACTTTGAATGACATTGTCGGAAGTTAAATGTAGGTCACGTTATTTCTACTTCGTGTAGTTTATCTCAACTCGAAGAGTTAGAGAAAGTAACTAAGGTTTTCTTCAGGAGTCGCTGTAAATATCCATCAGGTCGACGTAACTTACAAATTCAATTGAAACGTTACCGTGTCCTCGAAAGATGTCCTTTTAAGATCTTGATAGGAATTCCAGTCTTGGTTCAGTATCTTCAGGCCTTGGTACAGTATTATCATCTTCATGGACTGGTCGGCTGTTCCTATTTCTCGGCGGTGTGCTTTTCTGTGACCCAGAAATGATTGATAACCCTTTTATCCCCTCTACCTCGATTGTGTGATTGTCCGTGTTTGCTGCATGCGCCAGCCTGAATTGATTCTCCTCTGAATTTCCATTCCGTAAATTTTGCGCCTTTTAAGAGCTTCCTCGAATCACGGTAGGCCTAAGCTTTCTAGGAAATCTTTTCACGTGCGGCTGCGTTCGTCTTTACCGTCTTTGTTTCGCGAGTGCATGGTGCATTTACGCATTGGAGCGCGACTTGCGGAAATTTTTCCAATTCGGAACTTATCCTGTGACCTACATTTATGTACTAAACTCAGTCCAATATAACCTTAGCCTAACAAAACTCCGTCCTCTCAACCTACCTTATGTCTAAAACTGGCATTCCCTGAAGTACCGTTATCTTTGCTTCACCCAACCTAACACAGTCCAAGTTTTAACATCTGTGGAGGAAGATTTGTTGCCTGGAATTCGCGGATAGCTTGCACTCTTTCTCCGCGAATTTTGGTTGGATATGCTGCGCTTGCTGAAACTGTTTGCGATGTGCTGAGGTGTCAAACGTTATGTCGATGTTGCCAAGTTTTATTCCCATCGTAAAGATCAGCGACCGTAGTTTTGAATGGAAAAAATCGGAAACCGAGAGTTTGAAAGTGGCGCCAGACGAGGAATAAACACCGGAAGTTGCGTTGTGACGTTATCTTTTTCAAAGGATGTCATTGCTTTCACATGGGATGAAAAAAAAAGTTTCGGCATTCCCTCCCCTTTTCTGGTTATTATTGTAGTTTCCGTTCTTTGCGGCTTTTTATTCGTTCTTCCCTGTCTTGCCATCGATTTTGTTCCTTAAAGTTCTTTGAACCAAACACTGAACTAAATCTCAAACTTTTTAATTTCTTCGAAGATTTCCGAATCCCAATTGTACTTCGCAAAGTTAACAGGACAGAAGCGCAAAGCCTCCAATGGAAGATTCAAATCTATTTAAGATCAAAACCACTGCCGTTTTTTTAAGCGAATATCTATTGACCCGACTGCCCCATGTAAAGTGTAGGTTGGGTTCCGTGCGTTCAAGTCACCTCCCGTTTAAAATGCATCAGGTTAGTTACGTGCGTTCAAGTCTATATTAATGCATGTCGGGTCAATAGCAACATCTTAAAAAGAAAAGTGTTCCCCGCTCAGAAGTACCGTTGATGATTCTCCTTTGAGGCTAGGCAAGGTCAAGCTGGGTTGTGATTAGTCATGAGCGAGTTAGCATGTATACGTGTATTACAAGTTTTTTTGCGTTTCAGAGGTTAGCGGTTACATTTTTATTCAAGATTATCCGAGGCAAAGAAAACGGTTGAGTTAGATTACGGTTATACCTAGTGACTAACTCGGCTATTGTTTCGCTGGGATGTGTTTCCCGTTAAGGTATCGCTTCTTTCGGCTAGCTGACGAAAGGTGGAGCGCCGTAGGTAAAAAACTCAACCTGTGAAAATTACATCGTAAGTTGGAAAATACGCCGCAGTTTTGGACAAATATTTTTTTTTTTGCGAAAGCATACCTAAGTTTTTGGCCAAGTATTCCGTGATGCAGGAGCAGTGCGACAGGTGCATGCGGAAACCACACAAGGTGGGGGCGACGGTAACACTGATCAAAGTTTCGCAGGGGAGAGGAATAAATTGAAAGCTGGACAACCTGGGAAAAGACTCGAGTGCGGGCAAGCGGGGTTAGAGTTTCGTGGTTGGCTGCCCTGCCCAGGGACCTTGCAGGTCCCGACCTTTTTTGTTCAGACCTTGGGAGACGGGATTTCGAGGTTTCTGAGGTAAAAGTTACGAAACTACAAAGCTTTGCAGCATTGTTCTTGTGGATAGGACCCTTGATAATGGCTCGTGAGAACCAGGTTAACCCGCCAAAGGGTCTAGGACTGCTTTTAATAACCATAAGGATAAGTACCAACCTTCATAAAGACAACTCGCGTTGCTCAAATATTAACTTTTAAAATTAATTCCTGTAATTAACTTTAAACTAATCAACTGTTTTAGTAGTGTAGATTATGGTTAATAATCGCTTGCGCAAGGGAGATAGGCCCGTCATACGTTTAAAAGTATTGTTTGTAAAGTAGTCGTTTTTTTTTTGCTACGTTGGCGGGCCTTGAAGAATGCCCCTCCCCCCATGGTTCAGCGATTTCCAGGGAAAACTCCGCTGGTCGTGCTGCGATTTCAGCCTCGAGCTTTGTTTTTCCTCAAAAGAGACATGGGTTAGAGGTTCGCATGGGGTCTCAATCTTTACTGATCCGCCTTTCAGGGGTTCCCAGTTTTCTCATGTCCCATTCACTTAACATCACAGCCCAATCATAAAAACTCATCTGGCAACGGACCTCTAGAAGGAACCATAACTTTACGTATCGAGCTATAAAGAGCTCAACGTTTTTCTTTAATGAGACTCGGCTAATGAGATAATAAGCTGTAAACTTGCAAATAAAAGGAAAGCGCTCTTCATTGCGACAATCTCGCTACCAGGAAATTCGTTAAGTGCCTTTCTTTTAGAAGATTTAAGGCGACCTTCAAAGTGAAAGCGATTTCTTTACCCTAAATACAGCAAGAGTTGAAGCGATAATAAACTGTAATAAGATTTTAGGAGAGGTTCGATTTGACCAGAAAAGTAAGGTTATGTATGACGAGACGAGTTAAGGAAAGCCCGTTATATAAGTGGCTTTTAAAGAACTGCTGATAAAAGCAGGCTTGATCAGATAATTTGAAATAAGCGCCGTTGAGTCTTTGTTTCGGACTCGAGGCTCTCTTTTGTTTTACTAATTGGCAAAATGGCGTGTTCCGTCTCTCGCCGTGTACTTCTTTTGTTCGATTCTACTTTGTGATTCTACCGGTAGGCTGTTGTTTTTTTCTCTGCTCTCCTTGGCTCTAGTCATCAACCCCCGTACCCCCGTGTTCTAAGGATTTTCTTTGGAAAGAGCGAAGGACAAATGTCTACTTAACATCCAATTTTAAAAGAGTTCACAAATCCCTAAAAAATGCTGTGTGTATATAGGGTATATTATATACGAAATTGCTGTCTCGCAATTAAGTTAAATGTTTAGAATTACTGCCCTATCAATAACCTATCGTCCCATATTAGTGAGGTAATATTTGTTTTTGGGGCTTAAGTTAAGCAATATTTGGTTATAAGGTTTTTAATTTTAGACTTTGTCGCACCACTTGCATGACTTTGTGGCGTCGTGCTTTGCGTTAATGACCAATGTTTTCGTTTTGCACAGGATTGATGTCATGGGACTCGTCAGAATGTCAAGTGGACCTCGAAAAGGAACTTACGACGATTAGCAACCTCGCTCCCAGAGGCGAAGAATCCAGAACGGGTAAGACATTCTCTATCGTCTTTAAACGGATTATCTCCCAAACATGCCTAAAATAAATTAACCTCTTATTCTGCCCCAAAAATTTCGGAGCTTGAATAGTATGCATTTAAACTAACCAAAAATATAACAAAATCATTTTTTTAATTGCGTTTTTGAAAAT
>Ga0058701_10000590_pt1 | contig 24559 bp, 19 predicted proteins | sample AgamicOrMae_FD_97039 | JGI IMG/M metagenome (GOLD analysis project Ga0058701, IMG submission 97039) | Agave microbial communities from Guanajuato, Mexico - Or.Ma.e | ecosystem: Host-associated > Plants > Phyllosphere > Phylloplane/Leaf | place: Guanajuato, Mexico | collected 2012-06-04 | reverse complement strand
TAAAAAAATAATAAAAAAGTTAAGGAGAGAGACGAGAATAATATTAGGCTCCTTTGATTCACTTTCAAGATGCACCGGTAGTGTTCATAATTTGTTGGGAACGAGAAATATTCCCTGTTTTGAAGGTTGAATTTCTCATGCCTATGTTTGCCCCTAGTTCAAGCTTTCATTGCAATTTTCGGATTAACGTCGTTCAGCCGCAGGAGTTATGTTAAATTCCTTATATAAACTTGGTTAAAGTAAACCAGGGTTATATTAAATTAGGTTTGGTTAACCAAGACAAGCTTACGTGTCTGGTTGCATCGCTGCGGCTTCTCCGCGGAGCATTAAACAAAACAGCATAACTGGGGTGATCGATTGATCGAACGAAAGCTCATCTCAAGAACGTTCTGCTTGCTATGCATTTCCTACTTGCAGTTATTTTTATAAATCCTATTTAGATTTTTTGTAAATTTAAAAGATTCAATGTATTGGCGTCAATGAGATGGGTAGGCAACTGCTGAACACCACCGTAGTGTGGGTTGCATTACCTAGAACAACTGCACGAGAGTTTATGGTAGGCAGCACGCACAACATAACTGTTGTTGAGGTTGCCTATGTTGAGTTCGTCAGGCGTTCGGATCGTAGAGGATGTGAAACCCTGAGAAGATGGTGGTTGAGAAAGTAGTCCCGTTTCTATGGCGCGGCGGCGCGAGTTAATCCACACGGACAACTGTTCCCTACACCATGGAGTCTCGAGTTTTATGAAAAGTTCTCTCTACTCTTTTACGTTCGATTGTGTTTTATTCCTGATTAAAATCGAGTAAATACACTTGATTAAACTACTTGCTTCTAACATTAAACCCTCGACTCAATTTTCTCCTATTGATTGACGGCCCAAAATGATGAACAATTCAGACTATATCAGCCTGGTCACAGATCCACTGGGGTGAAATTTCTTACGATCTTCCTTTCTCTATCAGTAAATCAGTCGTGCGGCGATTCCTTCTGATGATTACCGATTCTCAGGAATTCAAAAAGACAGTTTTAATCAACTTCTCGGAATGTAAGCTTTTCAACATATCATCCAAGGCAGTGAAATGTTGTCCCCTTAATCGGAAATAAATGCACCTTTATAAGTGAAATTTGAGATAATTCGAATGCCGGACTAGTCACAGGGAAGAATCCTCAACGCATTCCCAGAATTTAATCAGTCTTTTTCAGTACGATAAATGTAAATATTTCAAGCAGAAAATTTCAAGTTTTTAGAGCTATGGCGGGGAGGATTAGCAAGGTCTAAGGTAAAATTGATTTGAACACGTTTATTGAACAGCGGTTTTTCAAAACACGAGTTTGAAAGCAACTGGTAAATTACACAAAATTATCAAATTAAGAACACATACATTTCAACGTCTTCGTTGGAGTACTCGCACATCAATCACTTGGCAGAATAAAAATTATCAGAATCTCTTATGTAACTAAAAATTGAACAAAAAAAGAACAGAACTTTTTAAGTTTGATCTTTTAAAACGTAAGAAAGAAATAAAAATTAAAGAATGTTTAGTTCTATGAACACAATACAACTAATGAAATAAAACCTTATCGATAGTATCAAAAACTAAGCGGGCAGCCCTTGGGTCACTCACGCCTATGAATCGACTAACGTACGGCGAATTTCTTAAATATTGCAAGAAAGAAATTCACGTTCCAAGCGTTGATGAAATCTTTTAACATATCATACGAATGAGAATTGAGCAATGTCGCGACAGCACACACTTCTACAAAACTTAATGGTGAAGCACACCATTAGCTAAAACATGCTCGCAAGTCTTTCAAAATAAAAGAGTACAGTAAATTTGGTTTGAATCACTTTGGGATAAGGGATCAGTTCGTCATCTTGACAAACATCTTCCACCGAATATTAAACATGCAAAAAAAGTTACGACGAAAACAACAAAAACTCTTTACCAACTCTTCACAAATAATGACAAAATAAAAAAGTGCTGCAGAGAAAGCTTAGCAAGAGAGAGTCGACATATCCTCTAACTGTTTCAGTTCTAACTCCGCCTGCCTTAGTTTAATTTGAGCGATATTGTTGCCAGAAACAGCTTCTTGCTGTCTCAACTCAGCGGTTGTGATCTCAATGGTCTGGACATCTCTCTTCAAGGCAACGGAAGATTGCATGGCGCGGAGCTGAGCTTCTTGAACCTGTAATGTCTTGACGAGAATCTGTTCTTGAGCCTTCATTTGAGCTTCGTGCAGCGCCCTGCTTTGCTCGGCCATCTCCTGCTCCCGTTTGATTCTCAACGCGTGAAGTTCCCGCGCATTCTCAAGTTGAACTGAGTGAAGTTCTTTCGCGTAGTCGACCACCGCTTTATCGGCTTTCATCTTCACTTCCAGGTTCGCTTTCATTTTCTCGGCAGCTTCCTGCTCCACCTTGACTTTCAAGGCGTGCAGCTCCAGAGCTTGCTGACTCTTCATTTCGTGAAGTTGTTGCTGAAGCGCTTTCGTCTGCTGGTTAACTTGGCGTTCCGAAAACATTTTCAACGAGTGGAGATCGCGCTGAAGGAGCCTCGTCTGCTGAGCGCCTTCTCGCTCCGCCTGCAATTTAACGGCGTGAAGTTCTCTGGCTTGGTCGCTCAGCTCTTTGCGACTTCCTGCCAAAAGCTGCCTCGTCAGATCGAAGTTCTCCTGCTCCCCTTTCATCTTGACGGCATGAAGCTGCACAAGTTGCCGCTGGTGAAGAACTTCAGCATTCTTCATTGTCATATCTTCGCGCAACGTGGGCTCAAACAACTGGTTTTCGATCAATGTTCCGTTCTGCGAAGAAGTCTGCAACAAAGACAAAAACTCAGACTAAGCTTTCTTTTTCCATTTTATCTAGGTTTCGGCATCGTCATTTTTAACGAAGGACTAGGATCGTAAGTTTAACAAGGATGAAATAAAAAGGATGTGCGAGTTGATTTTTCTTAATTTTCTGCTATTTAAGGGAGGTACCAAAAGTATGCTCTAAGGTTACGGATAGGTTCTTTGCAAGAGGCGAAAATAACGCCCGTAAAGCGGAGAGGGATTGAGGTAACGTGTATCGCAACGCACGAGTTTCCTCGCAAACAGTATTTCTTACCCTGGGGGAGGCCGTAGCCGATGCGTTCATCATGCGTACTGGTGTAAAACTATTGCGGAGGGCCACAAGGTAAGGCGCTTGTTGGAGAGGTGAGAATGTCGGGGTGGCGACTCTTCCGCCGGAGGCTACTCTCCCTGTTTCGCGTGTAGCAAGAACACCTCCTTTCATACTTGGACCAGGAACACTTGCGTTCACGTTGCTAGAGGTGACTTCCGTCTCACCGACTGCACCCGAAATCTGTACGGGAGTCCTTACGACCATGCTGGGAACCCTCACGAGCAGCCCTGTCGGAATACCTCCGTCTACATCCCTGACAGAGGCGCCGTGAACACCAGAGGTGTTCCTGGGGGTGCTTCCGGTGATGATCCTGACTTTAGTGCTGCCGCATTCGTCTGCTCCATCCGTTTTAACGAGGACGGGAGTTTTCGACAGGACGACGACGCTCGTGTTGTCCTTGGCCTTTTCGATGTCAGTTTTCTCTTCAGAAGGGCCTTTCGTTTCAGGAACAACTTCCCCGTGAGGAGCAGCTTTAGGAGCGGCATCCGCCCTACAGTCAGTGTCAGCCTCCTGACTCATCGCTGAAACAGGAGCCTCCTGCGTAGAGTCCTCGACTTCTGTCAGTGGACCCAAACCTCGAGTCCTTTTACCTGCGCAAAAAAGTTGGTTTCACTATTGATGAGCAAGACATTATTGTCGCACTTGCAATAAGGGTTCCAAAGCTCTTTGGCGTTTAATAATTAATTGGTATGTAAAACAATACGCAAATTAAAACTAGCCTACAACGAAGACGATGTGATGACTACATGTTTGGAATGTTAATGTTGGAATCATGTCGTGAATGACGAACTGGAGTGCAGTAGAATCAAGATTCGGACAACACTCCACTGAACACAAGAAGACTGATTTTTGAGGCTACATTTTCAACCTCTTGTATAGCCCTGACTGCACACCCGCGGAACGACACGAGCACGGCACAAAGGCACCTCTTCTTGGTAAACCTAACCTTGGTTAACCTAAGCGGTTGTTTATCGTTGATCCTCCCGACGTAATGAAAGGTTGAACTAGGGTGGTAGTAAATGCGACCGTTGAAACTCAAAACCGGGAGTAAACGTTTAAACGCAAAGCTAATAAACCCGAATTTCTTACCTCTTAAGGCTGGTCGAGCGTCGCACTCACTCAACAACTCCTGTTGGGAGTCTTCCTTGTCTTGCATATCAGGAAGTTGGACGTCGACGTGAACCGCCCCGACCTTCTCGGCTGAATATAGTTTGCGCTTGGACCTCCTCAGGCCACCGGCGCTCGCGTCTGCTGACCCATCGGAGCCATCGGAAACACCATCTGAAGGAATGGGACGTTTAGAGAATTCCTTAATGACCGCCCAGACGTCTCCCAAAAGCGGCTCATTCGCGACTTCATCTCCAACTTCCTTATATTTGTTGCGCGTACATGACTTCAAGGTGCTCCATATAAATTGCAGCTCAGCTCTCGATGCCTGAGGACAAAGAGCAAGTTATTCGCACAGCCGGATTAGCCTCATTTGGAAGGGGATCGTCCTTAAAATACGTCGATAAGCAAAAGACTGCCAGATCTCCCACCCCCTCCACTTCATTAAGTGCTACCGTCTTGGGTGAAGTGCTAACGTCAAGGGGCGTGGCCCCTCTCTTCCGAGTCGACTTATTTTCTTGACGACCCCAAACGCTTAATATACTTACCACCGCGGCGCCTCTTTTACTTTTGTTGAACTGTTCGCAGATGGGAGACCAATTAATGTTGGGAGGTCGTCCGTACGAACTTGGCCTCTTGTTGAATTCCTCCGCCATCAAAGATATCAGAAATTCTTTGTCCGCGACGGATCTCTCTTTGAATGCTGCCATTGCCCCCCGACGCAAATCCTAAACAAGTAAGAACTCACATTAGTTGATGCGCAAATATAAAATCCCTCATTTTTCCAGTTTTTTCGGATCATACGTGGCGTTTCACAGATATCGATACACAAAATCGTGGTTGGTCGATTTTGTTCATTTTTTTTCATGATTGGCTTAAATTATTTCGGCTCAAGTTAACGTAGGTTTGTCATAGTCACATGAATTGTAGCGTAGGTATGCAAAATGTCTGACTTGTGTTTCGCGAAATTTAACTCGAGGAACAGAGTATAAAAGCAATCTTAAAATAAATATTAACAAAAACGCGTGGTGCCCGTTTCGGCTGGACTCGGTCCAGACGCGCCTTCCGCTCAGCACGGCGCCGTCGCATTTTTATGACACTCTGCGAGCCGAGCGTAAGGACTGATTTTAATGTTGAGGACAAACTGAAGGAATCAACACTATACGCAGCCGCGGGTACAGGGGCTCATATCATTGTGATTAGGCTGTCAGTGAGTTAATTTTACGATTCCGCGAAGAACTGGCGTTTCCAAGTTCATTTCGATTAAAAACAAACGGTCAATACGAAACGTACATAGAATGAAAAAAGTAACGGTCAAACACGCGGTTTAGGTTAACCTAACCTTTCATCGCAAGCCATGTTTTTCTTCCCCTACTTTCATTTTCCTTTCTCTTGGTTGAGGAATATGGAGATAAAGTAACGTCACCGTCTGATAGTTTTTGATATCCTGAGAAGCGAGATGTGGGAAAGTTTCCGAGATATACCGCCTTCAAACTCATGAGTAGGCCTACGCCTGAGGTAGGTAAGCGTACAAACCCTCAAGCCTCACCCTTTCGTATCGTAAGCAATACACCGTTGTTAAAAACACAAAACACGCGAGTATCCCGTAGTTTTATGTTCAAAGGTCTTGCAGGACACGTGATTATAACTTAGATACCGAAATTTCCTTCCAAAACAAAGAAGACAAAGTTACCCGCGAGCCTCAACAACACTCCATCACGGGGGCATAACATTAGGACTCAGCGAGCAGAGATGAGTGTATTGGTGGATCACTTTTCATGATAAAATTTCAAAATATAGAAGAAATTCGGGCTCATACGTCTAATAATACGGTCAGATAAACGCGTTAACACAAGTTCCTACAGTTCTGAACTTGCAACCCTGAGACGAACAGCGTCATGCAACCTATGGCTAGACGACATATTCCCGTTTCGTTACAGAATGCACTCACGTCGCTACGAGCACTTAACTTACAAAATCCACCAAAATAACAGCGGGTTGTATGTAAACAAACCTAATAGAACCGGTCCGAAACTGATGCAAATCCCACTTAACCAAACAATGTGCAGTCCGGGCTCACTGCACGTGGATCACCTGGAACTGGAGGAGGGGAGAAAACCATAGAAGAGCGGCGAATTCTCTGCGTTTCTGTTTTGCTCACCTTCCTTCCCCCCCTCTCCATCTTTGTGTCTCTGCTTCGCGCTTTGCCGCTTGTGTTCTCTCTCTCTTTTTCGCCAAGAAACCTTGCCGTGCCGAGGCGAGCCGCGTCAGGCGTCAAGGAGACAGTACGAGTACGAGTTGAGATTTCGAGAAACGAGTTGCGTCGGATCGTTGATAAGTGATTTGAGGCGGTACCGGGGCGAGGACGGTTGTATGTTTTGTATATGTTAGTCGGGATTGTGTTCACGCATACGAAAGTACAGTGAATGACTATCACAGGTGCCTCTTGTGCGGAAAAGTCACCGCCAAGTTTTCCTCGGAGTAGGTTGGTTAGATTATTCGTGCCCGTGCGTTGAAATCGGAAGGAAAAGCGATGGGAAATGTGTTATTTTAGCCTCAAAAACGGAGTGTTTTGAGGTTATCGGCTATCTTCAAGGATGAACAGTCCAAACTCCAGAACAGATGTAAGTTCTCGTCTAACCTAAAATCGGGTCGTTAAGAATCGTGCTTGTAACTCGTACACAGACCTCTTTAAAATGTTAATTATTGTACCGGCGTTAATAACCCATCCGTACCTCCTCAGTTCAAACACCAACGCATGGATACCCAATATCTGTGGAAAATGTTTTTCGGTTCAACCTGTTTACATGCGCTGCTTCCGTACACTCCGTGGGAAAACCCCCCGCGTACAATAATGCGGTTGCCTTATTAAATCTGTCATTAATGATTATTTTAACGAACTTCTTGAGATTTAGCTCGCGATGTTTGCGTAAGTATTATCCATAAGGTACGTCACTATCGAAGTAAGGAATAGTGCAGTGGAAGGAGAACCCCTCGTCCCCTCAGCGGAATTAATCAACGAACCTGTTTTTGCCATCGACATATTTCTCAAAATATAGAACGCCTCTGGAAGATATACCATCCAAACGCCAAGGGCCTTTTGATTTTATTTTTTAAATTATGTCCGCGATTATAGTTCTCGCATTAAACTTGATTCCACCCCGCCCTTTGATTCCACCATGCTGAGTTCAGTTTTACCCTTCAAAAGGCCCTAATTTGAATTACTGTACGTAACCTCCTATCCTTTTCCTAAACAAAAAGTACTCTCTCAAAAATTAACTTACGTCTTTTTCCCCGCATCTCGGAAATAGTCTGTAAAGCAATGATCTTACTAGTGGCATTCACTTCTACTTGTATGCAACCCTGCTTCAACCTTCCGGTTTCAGCGGTTAAGGGTTAAATCAAGCCAGATTAGGTCACTTGTGGCGCACTTCCTTACCTTACTGCACCGCCCGACTGCCGCCAAGCCTGATGCCGCTTACTGCCGCGGAAAGGGAAGCGTCTATAGGCTTGACGGTGTGGCAAGCCTAGGTAAAGTTCGAATACTTGCCTTGAGCCGTCGCTGTGCTCGACTCGGCGACAAAATGTGGATTCAAGAAGTCGACAATGCTAAGTTCCAAATTTCGTATAGTGATAGAAAAAAATAAATAAATATCCTCCGTTTGTTTTCCGTATATACATTACGAGAAATACCCTGGCTATGGCGTCGGATAGAATCAATTATCAAGCATTTAAATTTTCAAAAGTTAATTTTCTCCCGGTAAGGGTTTGGACTTAAGAGTGTACCGAACTTTACGAGTTTGTGCAATTTAGATAGTACTAAGGCACTTGTCAATACAGCACCCTGAGAGCTGTGCCAAGTAGATTATGATCCTTATCTCAATCTCAGCTTTTATCTTTGTCCACATGATTAAGTTCTAATGATCTACTCTACACCGAATCGCGCGGACGCCCAACGGCTTTGAAAACGTCCAATTCCCTTTTGTTCCTGCGAAATCTCATTTTGACATAAGGGGCCGTGGAATGTTGAAATGACTTGAAACTGGGCAATCAGTTCAAAAGGATCAGGTATTATAAAATTTTGAGTGTTGACGGTCGGTCCATCATTGAAAGAAAATCGGAAATCTAATCGCACAAACACTCGAAAAAAAATATTTAAAAAATCAAGGTATTTTGGATTTTTTTTGTCCCCTCCTTCCATTTGCTTGCTTCTCCATCTCCAGCTGTATTAATTAACTAAGAATTGCAATCCTTGTTTGTCAAAAGTTATACTCATATTTTCCAAATACTTTGAAGAGTAAAGAGTATTTTTTGCTTGAAACGATTCTTGAGCCTTTTTGATCTGAGACAAGGTCGATGACAGACGGACCCCAAACGAGGTACAGTCTTGTCAAAAATCGCATATCGCTGATTTGAAGAATTGACCTGTTTCCGTCATGTGTTCCGATGACCGCCATAAGCGTTAGCAGGTTAGTGAGGATACTCTGTGTTGCTGGCTGTATCGTTTTTTCTTAAGAGGAATCTAGGGACGCCATCTTAAAAATTCTGTTTTTGACGCATTACTCACTTCAGGGCTGCGATATCAAGAATCGGTCGCCGTCGATTTGTCGATCCGAAACAGCATGCAAAACGTTTTGAAGTCCCCTTTTTTTCATTTTTTTAAGGAGGTTTTTTCTCTGGAAATATTTGTTTGGGAAATATTTAACATATAGCATCGATAAATTCGCCCTACACAGGAAAAACTTTGAACCGCTTCAAAAAGATCATTAGAATAACGTCATGAAATAATTGCCGTGCTGCAAGCTTCGCAGGTAGTTGCAGAAATTGATTCGAGACGTGACAGGCTGGTCGCGTGCTTGCTACTCGAAAAGCACCGTTTCTCCGAGTTGTCCTTTTTTTCAGAAGGGCGTCACGTGGTTTATGTACATTCAAGGTCACAATTCATGCAGTATTCATATACAAGGAAATGTCCATGAATAGGTTTTGACCGTACCCGAAAACTTAGCTCCTTACAAGTTCTGAACTTGCCGAGCGAAAAATTGGTTGGCATTTCAATGAGCACGTCCTTGTCCTTGATTCCTAATATGGAAGTCAATATTTTGTACTACCAACCTAATACAAAATGTGTCAGCGTGTGAATAGTCACTTCGTAAATTCTTTGTGCACTGCTCATCTGCCGGGCAACCCGGCTTGGCGAAAGGTGCATGCAACGCAAAAGGGGGCAAATTAGAACTTTCAAATGTACAGTGTACTTGACATTAACGCAATTCAGCGCGGATTCTCGTCATTTGCAGTAATTGATTCTGTCAATTGGACAGAATAATGAATTCAACCGAACGAGCTTCTTTCAACGAAGTTTGTGTAAGAGGAAATGTGTGCGCAATGAGTAGGCAACCAACTTGACAGGAATTGATGCAGGGTTGCATAACTTCATCAAACGTCTCACATTTTCTCATTTTTTTGTAAATCAAATTTATCACACGACTAGTTCTGGTGTATACTAAGTTAATTGTTTATACCTTTGGTTTACAGTCCCGCAAAGGCAAGAGCCTATTGTCCTTTTTTCCGCATCCGATATAAACCTTGGTTTGATCGAAACTTAATTACTAATGCGTTCTTGGAAGAAAGAAAAAAGGAAAAATTCAACGAAGAGCTAGGAACTTTTTTCCTTATAGAACTAATAACGCGTTCTTGAGAGAAAAAAAGAAAAACCAAGAGCTAGAAACATTTTTTCTGATAGAACTTAAAACGCGTTCTTGAGAGAAAAAAAGAAGAAGAAAAAAAGAAGAAGAAAAACCTAAGACCTTGAAACTTTTCTTATTGTAGTATTGTTGAAAAGATCACCTTGGCTAGCTTAGGTGTAATGGGTAAAGCAATCGACTAAACACTGAACAGTCCAAGATTCAGCGGCGAATTTTGCTTGTTTAATTTTCAAACGCTCCGCATCGCCTAAGTGCTTCTCGAACGAGCGCTGTATGAGCCGAAATATCGCCTTAACGCCAGGCTTGGTTTTTCTATTGTCAGGAAGGCGGGAGCCGCAGGGCAGCCAACCTGCTGCGTCCGGCGTCCGATGTATTTTACGCCGACGGCGAGGACGGCGGCAGCCCCCCAGCCGACGCGGTGGTCCACGGCGACGCCGCGCCGGCGGCCAGGACGGCCCGAGTCCCCGACTCGGACGACGGCAGCGGGGCGGAGGACGGCGGCGACACGTCCGCGCTGGTGGGCCCCCGCAACCGCGCCCACCCCCGCGCCCGCCCTGCCAAGCGCGCCCCGAAGCACCGCCAGAGACAGCCTGTGGTGATCGTGACGCCGCCGGGAGAGGGGCCGGGGCAGCCGGCCAGCGACGTCGACGGCTCAGTCGGCGACTCGGTCGGCGACTCGGTCGGCGACGAGGCTGCGGCTGCGCCCGGGGCAGGCGCGCCCAACGCGGCTTTACCGACTCCGCCGCCGCCGCCGACGCGCTTCCGACGACGGAACTCCGTCTCGCTGCCCGCCGGACTCAACGAGATGGAGCCCCCGGAATACGAGCTCAGGGTTAGTAAAGTGCAAACAAGAAACACTGCTACACTTGTCGAGTGCCACATACAGGATCTTCTCCGACAAACTTACTAGTGTAACTTGGCCTGTGTTATCCTGACTTTCACCCCTAGGCTTCTTATTTCAAAACGGCAATACCCCAACTTAACCCATAACAGCCCAAAGTATTTGAAGTGAAATTTACTTTTAGAGAAATTGAAAGGATTTTTCCATTGGAATACGCCATTGTAAGCTTTGGAAAATGCCTAAATAATTGAATTTCAGGTTTCCAGGGTGGTGATATTTTTTGAATTGTGAAATACTGAACTTAAAAGATCCTCTAAAATATTTTTTTCCTGTTTCCAAACAGCGCCGCTGGGCGGTAGTGGGTTAACTCGAATTGTCTCCTTACAAACGTTTTAACTTAAATTACCTCAAACACCTCAGTTGGTCAGTGACACCAAAACCGATACGGTACCTAGTTTGTGAATTCACTCATTCTGAAGTCTTCACCGACTCATCTATTTGTTCCGTCCGCAATTATCGTCAATGTTTCACGACATGGATCAATATTTTTCTGATTTTTAAGTAATACTGTCACTCATGTATTTCACCGTAACTTGTGTGCGAAACTTTCGCCTTGAAGCAAAACCTTCACTCGTTGGCTCCCACCTTGAGGTTTATGCCGTTGTTCATTTAGTTAGGGTCTTAAAATGAAAGTAATGGCTAGCTGGAATTTGTGGCGTGCTCCGCGTTTTAACACGCTGCTTCCGCTGCCGCAGCTGTCAAACAAGAGCCATTTTAGACAGTCTCGCGTTCTCTGCTCTTTTCCACAGACTCTTTTTGTGCTCTTCTTGGAATATAATTCTCCAACTTCCAGGCCAAATAACTTAGTACTCACCAAATTTCTCGTATTTTTTTCAAAAAATATTTATATATATTTTTTAAGTTTTTGGCTGAAGATTGACTTACCCGATAGGGAAGACTCAATTTTATCTTAAAACCGAGCACTTATTTTGGTTATACTCCGACTCAAGCCATAGAAAAAGGATACGAAAAAAATTGCTTTGATTTATTTGATTGAATAATATTTTTCATAATTAAAATCATCTTCTTTTTTGATAACGAAACCCTTTTTTCGAAAGCGTTCGCTGGGCAGTAATGAATTTTTTTCTTTAATTCGTTTTTTATGTAGATCTGTAGGTTTGAAAGGAAAGTCATCTTAGAACCCGTTTCCATCCAGCTGCGAGCTATTGTCGCGGAGGAGCAGTTGAGTCGCCCGGCCGGCCGCTCAACGGAGCTTATTACGTCAATTTAGCTGATTCCTTCCACCCCTCCCCCTCCCCTCCTCGGCCCCGTCTTGAACTCGCTTTGCTGTCCGTGCAGTTTAGTTGTCACCGTGCAATTGGATTCCTAGCTTCCAGACTAAAATGGGGTTTTCCGGTATTCGGCGAGGGCGAGGGAAGGCACAGTGCTTGAGTTGCGGCTCTGTTACAGTTGACTCCCGAGCGCAACCAGGCAGACGGCTACGACACAAGCGATACCTTCAGTGATGTGTTGACGGACGATGAGGGCGACGACGCCAAGGCGACGGCTGGAGGAAACAGGCGGCTTGCAATGCCCAACGAAAATTCGACCGCACGCCCCATGCCCAACCAGTAAGTCAACTCCCTCAAACTCAAAGTAACTAGCTCTTGATAACGAAACCCTCCTTGCCCAAGGGCTTCGTTGTTCCATGTTCTGCTGTAATCAGAAAAAAATGGACGGAGTTTGTAGGACAGCGTCGTGGATTTTTTTAAATATTTGGTTTGTAGGGCTGAGTCAGCGGATGGTGGGCGGCCTCAGCGGAAGGGTCTCCGGGTCCCTTCGCCGTCGCCGTCGCCGTCAGCGTCGGTGTCCGCGACGCCAGCGGCCACCAAGAACGGGAAAGGGTCGCTGAACCACGAGCGGGACGGTGACGACTTGTTCCTCGAGCTGGGCCTCCATCCGGAACCCTCCCCCGCAAACTCCATCACCAGCCTCAACAGCATCAGTAGTCTTCTCAAAGAAAAATTAGCGGTAAGCGGCCTTCAACACGCTGGAAATTTCCAACGTTAGTGTTAATCCAATGATGAACGGTTGATGAGAACATATGACGTCGAAAATCCTAGAAACGGGGTGTTGTTTCCAGCCGCGGAATATTTGCCCTCTGGACCGCTTCGAGAGGGTTCCAAAATATACCAGTTTTTATTATATTTAAATATTTTTCTTATGTATCTTGAGTAAACCTAAAGTGTGGCAGCACCGGCCCCTTATCCAAGTAAAATTACTGTACCAGTACAGGGATTCGTTACGTGACCCGGAAAGCCAGCCAAACAAAGGATTTTAGCTATTGTAAGCAGCGCTGGTGTGAATACAGCCAGAGTGTATATAGCGAACCTGTGTCGATACGTGTCTTCGAGTCGAGCCCGTTTCTTATCTGTAAAAGGCGATAACTGTAGTGGTAAACACATAGATCAGCACATTCACAAGGATTAGGCAGACCGATATTAAGTTTTAAGTCGCTTGAGAATGAACGATAACCAACAAGGGAAGGTTAGTAGTTGTTTAGTAACATAAGACTTGCGTGGTTTTCGTATAATTTATAAAGGAATGTCGCCGGAAGTGAGTCGAGTGCTAATTATTTTAGAGGAGCCTTGATTGTCAGCCGACTGTGATAAAAACAAATCGTTTGAAGTGCGGCACTTTGTGACGGGTTGCTTTTATCGGACGCCAGGAGCGGTTGAGTCTCGGCGGCAAATTTTGAAACTTTGTTTGTGTTTTGCAGATGACTTTGCCCGCGATGTTGAAGAAACATAGGAAGCCGAAGGAATATAAGCTGCGGGGATTCGTCATGATGCTTTTCTTGTCCATTGTCTTCCTAGTTGGATTCGCGCATGTTTTTTATAACCAGCAAGTTCTTCAGGTAACAAGACTGTTATCGATCAGATGAAAAGGTCACAGAGAATCAAATTTATGTGCATAAATTTAGCTAGTCGTCCGTTTGCCGCGTGATTACACTTTCTATTCAAAAGGATGTGTCGCTGTTGATATAAGTGCGAATCAAAGTAGAGAACGTTTTCTTGTAGTTGTCTGTTGGGTAGGTTGGGTCGTGTGTGTTTGTTTTGCTCCGAATGTAGTGGGCCACTGAGAGAATGCGTTGCCGCATGCTGTACGATGTGCTTTTGTGTGGGGCAGCGCGCGTACTTTGATCTCATCCGCCTAAACAAGCACGAGAGGGTCGTTCGAATCCTGAGCGGGGAGGGCGCGGAGCTGGTGCGCGGTGAGCTGGGGACGCTGATCGGGCGCGGGGAGAAGGCGTACGCCTGCCTGGCGCGCGACGAGAAGAAAGACGGCTCCGTCTGCCTCGAATGGATGCACAAGGCACGACTTCACCTCCACTACGAGAGACACGAAAAGGTACCTAGACCCTCGTCTCAACGAAGGGATATTCCTCATTGTATACCGGCTTACTTAACCTATATGAACGTGATACTTATGCTGATGCCGCTTGTCGGCATCAACAACTGCCAAGAAATAAGCAGCATCAGGTTTGGTGCGGAAGCGAAGCGAGGCTTATGGCTCGTTAACCTAATTTAGGTTAACCTTGTTTTTGAGCCGTTAATGCTCACAATGTAGTGATAGATAAAGCAAGAACAGAACACAAGAGGTCGAGAAATGCTTTCTCTTGAAATATTTATTGTATCGTCGTAAGAGCTTTGCCTTATCCGACCAATGTTAAATAAATGAATAAATAAAAATAAATTAACAGAGTAGGTACATGGAAAAAGGAAACCCCGAAAGAGTGAATGATTGATCGCTCTGATATGCCGGTCTTATCGGTCACGTGACCACTTTGCGAGTCTCTAGGCCATTGCCGGACAGTCTCCACCTATCTCAATGCATTAATTCAGTCAGAAAAATATTGACTGAGATACTTAATATTTTTTGTGACAAGAAAATTTAGCTCTTATTATATCTGATGCGCTTCATTTGTAATTGAATCATCTTCTAGCCCTTATTCAAAACTCGTTTATTGAAAAGTGAAATTCGCATATTAGTCCTTCTGTTAATCTAAGAAAATCTTTTGGGCGTTTAATTTTGGGTGATGTTATTTTAATTTTTATTCAACTTAAAAATAAATTTCAGGTTATTTATATTTTGGGGGGCTTATTGATTGTGTTTTGGAAATTACATTTTATGCCCTTTGGCATTCTTGGATCGGCCCTAGCAATACCCTAAAAAAGCCTTGCTTCTTTAAAATACGATTTTTTTTTTCGTATGTTGGAAAATAAACAAAGAAACTTGCATTTTTTAACCCTTTATTGTTTGGCGATAGCATTGGAAGCAGCCGTGGCAATGAAATCGATTTTTGTTTTTCTTCTAATTTACTCCAAAAGCTTCACTCGTCTGAACCTACATATTAAATATTTGATCAATTATCAACAGTAGGAGATCTAACACACTCTGTTAATAAAACAAAAAAAAAATGTAAATGCTGAAAAATTTTCGTCAAGTCGTAAAGGGTTAAGTTTGAAGTTTTGGGGGTGCAATGGTGGTGCGCGTTATTGAGGCTTGTGGTGTGCGATGTTTGAGGTGCACTGCTACCGCATGACGTGGACCAGCCTGGACGAGCGGGTGCACCCCACGGACTGCTACGAGCTGACGGCCGCCGTACCAGCGGCCGGCGCCGGCAGCCACTGGTACGGCGGCGGCCGCCCCGCCGACATGAAGTGGCCGCTGGAGGCCGGCAGGGTCGGCTACGCGCCCTTCCTCACCGGCGACAGCGTCAGCGGCCGACACCAGTGGGGCAACGTGCTCAGAAGATACTTCATCTCCTCCAAGGGGGTCGCCATAACAGTCGACCCCTCCACTCCGCTCTACATGTCCGTCGACGAAAAGATGTGCCTACAGGTGAATGCGTGCACATCTCCAAACCCGATATCTGCCCAGGCTATGATTCCGGTCCGGAACCTAGTGAAGAGTGTGTATCAGGGAAAAGTCAGGGAAGTTGAATTTGGGTTTTATTTCACAGGCGAGACACGACGATTTCGCGTTCGTCCGCAAGCGGGGTGTACCAGCGGTGTTGAACTACACGCTGTGCACGATGGACACGATGAACATGACGGAGCTGCATCGCCAGCTGTCGGAGAAGAGTCTCTGGGACGGCCTCAAGGACGTGGATGTTGAGGCCATCTACAAGCTCCTCACGGAGCCCGTGTGGCAGATCACGCCGCAAGTAGCGGACGACCTCTCAGAGCCGGCCATCCTCAACTACACTGAAGACGTCGTATCGCTAGGTTTCTTCAGACAAGGTAACTCGGGTTGATTTTGCGTAGCGAACCCCACGTGACTTCGAACATGTTTTGAGATGACCCGATTCAATTAGTCGGACCGGAAACGGACTCGGTTCTGTGGGTTCATCTGATAGCCCGTCGGCGTTTCTTTGTTACAGGCCATATTCTCCTGAACGAGTTCTGGCAACACAATGTCGGGGATCTAGCCATGGACGAAGAAAGGTTCCCCACCATGGAGGACACCATCAACATCGTCCATAGACGAGGTTTCCGCGTGGCGTTGACGATTCAACCGTTCATCGGCACGGAGTCGACGAACTTCGTGGACGCCGTGCGGCAGCACCTGCTCGTCGGCAGCCGAGGTGCGGGGGACTTCGTGCCAGCGTTAACGCGCTACAAAAGCCTCTTAAGCGCAGGAGCCCTGGATATAACGAACCCTGAATCGGTGCCGTGGCTTCAAGAGAAACTCAAAGAGCTGGTGCGCCGTTACAGCATGGACGGATTCTTCTTGGACTTGGGCGTCGCTTACGATCTCCCTCAGTACTACGAGTTCAAGCACGGCCTCACGAATCCGGACCATTACAAAGCGAAGTTCACGGAAGCTGTACAAAGTGTAGTAACTGTTCTCGGCGTATCTAGCGCCATCAAAAGACCAAGACCGCCGACTTTTGTGACTTTACCGGCTGTTCCGTCCACTTGGAGAGGTCTGCAAAGCATCATACCGAATATACTGACGTATGGAGTCATCGGCTACCCGTTTGTGATGCCTGGTGCTATCGGAGGGGATTACGTCGACACTACGTTTACTGAACCGGTAAGTGTCAAATCAAGTCCAAACTAACCTAACTCAACATTACCCAACAATGGAAAATAACGTACCAACCCCACCGAGCTACTCCTTTCTCCCAACCTAAGCGCAGTTGAGCGAGCCCATCAAACTCAAGTGCTCGAACTTAAGCGTTACTTCTTGAGGTACGGTATCTCAGATGCGGTGTTTGGTTGCAGCCGGGCGGCTCGCGGATGGACTCGAACCGGACGTCATCGTCCACCACGACGACGCCGTCCAGCTCTGCCGCCACTGACGACCCGTCTATCCAAGCCGCAATTTCAGCGCAGTCTTCAGCCGGTGAAGAACAGCTCCAGCAGACTGAAGTTCTGGACGACGCCGAGCTTTATCTCCGGTGGCAGCAGCTAGCCACGTTCCTCCCAGTGGTCCGATACACTCATCTGCCCAATAAATACGGCAACGCCCAGGTTCTAGAAAACGCCAGGATGCTCACAACACTTCGTCAGAAAACAGTAAGTTGGCCCTGAAAGTTCTCTACCGTTACAACCAAGCTTTCCGGCTCCAGTGCTCACCGAGGTTGTGTGTAAAAATCGCCATGGCCTCTAAAACGATTTTTCACTGATTATTAGGGGATTTTACGTGTTTAAATAAATTAAAGCATATCAGCTTTCGTCCAAAAAACATGGTGATGTGTGGAAAAATTATTTTTGCGTGCCAAACGTATAGCAGAAGGTTCGCTTCCCTCTCACTGTGAGTCCCTGTTATCGCAACTTGTGGGAAACCGTGGAAAGAAAGGAATCGTGTGTGTATTCCTTCCAATTGTTTATTAGAGCTGCTCATACACTGAAGAATATATTGCTCGGAAAAATACACCTGCGATATTATAAAACCCGTTATTAAGAAATTTAAGACCACAATTTCGTTAAAAAAAAGGGTGAAACATGTCCTAGGACGATTCTGAGAGGGATTTCTAATTGTATTTTAGGGGTCATCTATGAACGAAGTGGGCAACAGCCATTGGTAAAAGCACTTTTTAGTTCACCTTATTTGATTCCAACCATCAAACGTTAAAAATTCGACTACAAGTTTTTGGCTCAAAAAAAAGACAAGATCTTTATGTTTTGACAATTGGATCTGATTGAGGGGCTCTAAAAAAGTTAGAACCGATGCCTATTGCTCACTCGTCGAATTTAAACCGACCGGAAGGGTGGAAGAGTTCGGGACTGGGAGGTCGGAGGGGAAGGTGTAAATTTGATTTTCCACTTTTCGACGCGATAAATCGAAGAAATGAGCAACCGACGACGGTAAACATTTTTATTCCCCCCTGAACAATTTCAATTACCGGACGTTATAAACTCAACAAAAAAAATTTGGCTCAAAATTTTATAAAAAGGCTAGGGGTACCCCTAGTTTTTTTTTCAATTTTTGTCCCAAAATTTTATGTTGGATTTTTCTGCTTTGACGATTGCATCTGATTGAGGAAAACTAAAAATGGTTAGAACCGATGTCTGTTGCTCACTTTGTCGATTTTAAACGGACTGGGAGAGGCGGCAATTCATGGACGGGAGGTTGGAAGTGATGGATTTTTCGATCTCTCAAATCACCCGTCATCAAATAAATCAATTTGTTTTTGTTGGTTTTTTTTCCAGGTTAATCCGGTGCTTCGGAAGTACGCGCGGGAGGCCTTGGACCTCGGCTTGCCGATCGTCCGTCCGCTGTGGATGCTGGATCCCCAAGACCCGGCTTGCAGAATCGTTGCCGACGAATTTTCCATCGGCGACGAGATCATCGTAGCTCCGGTTCTGAAGCCAGGTTCAGTCGAGAGGGAAGTGTACTTACCGACGGGCGTTTGGAAGGACGGCATCGACGGAAGCCTACGCAAAGGAAGTCGATGGATCCATATGTACAAAGTAGGTAAAACAAACTTGGCCGGACTCCTTTGAAGTTTATGGTGTATTAACATGTGGATCGGGTCTGCTTTTGTTCTAGGTTCCCGTAGATAAAATTGCCTACTTCGTCAAAATGCCAGACAATACCAGATTCTGAGCGGAGATGTCGGGGGCACTGGGCAAACAGACTGGACAAACGGGGCAGTGGTTTTGAATCACTTGGATGTGGAGCTTTAAAGTCGTTAGGAATTTTAAAAAGTCACAACAAAATGGAGTTTTTGCGAGATTGTCTGTTCTACTGCATATATGCACAGGTTTTGAAGCAGCTGTTTTGTGTGATTAGCGATATCTCGTTCCTGTGTAGAGATCCCTAAGGTAGAGAGCGCACAGGCCATCCATGAATCATCCTGCCTACTGATTGGCTGCGGCGTTCAGTCGCTTGGGATATGTCCATTCTTTACCTTGAGGCTCTCTTATATCTGTTTTGTGAGCCTGTCGTTAGAGACATTGTACGTACTAGTCAGTTACAGGATCGAGAATTCCAGTACATCGCACACTCTTAAAATCCAAGAACGTTATTTAGTAACAGCAATTTTTTAAAAGTATTTTATGTCGCTTTCTAGTCCGTTATTTCGCAGGATTTCGTGGGCCGTTGTAATCATTTTCGTAGTTCGTAAGGTTTATTGAAGAGGACTGAAATCTAAGTGATCTGTTCAGCTTTTGTGATATTGATATCTTCTCTATGGGCAATACTCGGACTAGTGAAGCGTTGATGTTTAAATGAAGTATTACGAAGTTAGACTAGCGTTTGAATGCGAACGAATGGAAGAATACATATTGTAAATTTGAGAGGTTAGATTTTTCACCGCTTGTTTTCCACCGTCTATCGCCAAAACGAGCGAGGCAAAAGGCACCTAACTTAGATGCCGCTCACTTCTCGTCGTCAGCAGTTTACCTTCGGGAAGTAAGCCGCATAAAGCTTAACAACAGAGAAACAAGGGAGAAGGAAACTTACGTTCTCTATGCGGCTGTGTGTCGTTAGAACGAGGGTAGAACACTAAGTCGGTAAAATCCAGCCTTTCAAACTGAGTGTCTCATGGATTTGAACCTGTAAGAGTCTCGGGCTTTCTCTGTTCCTTCGTCGGGGGCCTGTAGTGTAGTGGAGAATTCCTTCGCTCCAACATATTTTGTCCGTCGTATATTTTTGAGCCAGCGATATTTGTGTAATCAACATTGTAATAGAAACTTGAAACTCAGGTGTGTCACATTGTTGAAGTAGCTTAAGAATTGTGTTTTGAATTTACATGTACTATGTAGCTTGTATTTTTATCACGCGCGTAATTTTTATTTAATGAAAATCATGTTCGGAGAAAGGATTTCTCGAAGTAATTAGTTACCAACATTGTTACAAAATCTTTAATATAGTTAAATGCGAACCCTTCACCTTAAAAGTAATATTAACTCTATCCAGTATCTTATTTCCAAATGCTACCTAGTCCAGTTCTGTACAAGTTTGAATGCTGATAAGCCATTCATTTCAAAAACGCTTTTGTGACGACACTCAAATCCGGGATATTCCTCAAATTTACAAACATCGTGCTGGATCATTGAGAGATTGATTTTCTCGCGAGTCATTTCTTCACTTTTTCGGTTCGGCCGAAGAAGCCGCCGCTTCGGGGTTCGCCTGCAACGCGAGTCACAGGCGAGCGCGCCGTCAGGAAACTTCCTCGAATCTCACTGTCATGAAGTTGGAGTTGCCTTTCTCTGCCGTGAAGCCCAAACTGCCGTAGAACGGAATCAGTTTGTCTTTGCATTCCAGCGTTAATTTGTAACAGCCAAGTTCTTGGGCAAGGATGGAAACTCTGTTGGTGAGCCTGCAAAATGCCGGAGAGGAAATACTTTAGTCTAACGTGATGAGGAAGCAAAATATCTCTAATCATTTCCCTTCAATCTTTCCAAATCAAAAGCATCTGCTGAAATCAACTGAGGTACTGACCAAATAAATTCAAAGTTTTGTCAGGTTGGAAGTATTACTGATTTTGACTCCTCCCTTGACCAACTGATCTGCAATATTTCTAAAGAGTTTGTAATATCGATCAACTTACAATTTGCCTAACTGCTTTCCGCGGTATTTATCACTAACGACGACATCCTCCAGCCTTCCTCTCGTTCCGCACGTGTGGATGAACTTCTGCTCCACGACAAGTGTAGCAGCGCCGATAACTTCGGACGTGTTCAGGTCCTCGAGAACAAGCACATAGTAGGTCCCGGGACATGCTTTCATGGCATCGAAGCGTCTCAGAAAGAGTTCTTCGGAAACATCGCCAACGCTAGTCAGCTGAGCGAGAAGCTGAAGAAACCCTGCGCAACATGAGACATGGTCAAATTTTGATGAGGCCTGTCTGTCTCTCCAAGGTCAAGGACCGGTTTCTGAGCCCACCTCGGCGATAGTCAGACCGACATAACGGGCGGAGTCTGAGCGGCGCAGGCGGGTGTACCAGCCGCGCCGGGGAGGGACCAGCCCGACCGGTCGCGTACCCAATCCGCGTTAAGAGCTGGGCGTCGAACAGCGACTCGGAACCGTCGCCGTACTGGAAACAAAGACAATTATTGAGGTACTTTATAAGTAAAGGCTAAAACATCGAGAGCGGGCGGGGCAGCAGCTCGGCAGCTTCCGTGTTGTACGTACACCGTTGCCAGATGAACGAGTTCACCGCTGGAGGCGGTTGTGCCGGGTGGTTTCGTAAGCAATTCAAGCTTCTGATGAAATTGCTTGCGTGCACGGTTCTGTAATAACCTTACACGCGAATGGAAATTCGAAGAATATTTAATCAATTTTCTATTACGATTCCCTGGCATAGAGCTTAGCAACCTTCAATGTTTTCGATCGTACGATTTTACGGAAAATTTAATGTTCTAAAATGTAAGGCCCCCAACCTTTCCTTTTAAGGAACAGTATTTTGAAGTAATAGATTATTGAGGGGATAGTTTCTCGCACCCGGCTTTCCTCTCCTGCCTCCGGCGTGTGATTCGACCAAGCGAAGGGCATTGGTACGCTACCGGTACGAAATGGAATCGCTACCGGGTTATCCGCAACTACAACTACGGTATGGGAAATTTTAATAATTGCCACAGGTCATACAAGGAGTTAAAAAAAATATCCCATTTTTCTTTACAGAAACATGAAAAAGAAGCCGTTCAAAATTCACAAGCGACAGAAGCTACTTGAGTGAATGGACCGCCGTTGTACTTCGATATCGCAAGGACGATAGCGCACGTTTAAATGCTAAAATTAGCGGATAGTTCAAAGACATAAGCTAGGCTTGACACGTGTTACGAAGTAATGCTTTGAAAGGGAAAGTTTGAAGGCTACGACCATCCAGATGGAATGGGGAGCTACGAAAATTCTAACCTAGCAAACCACGGTTTGTGGTTTTCACATCGAAGCAACATGAAGACATTTTTGTCGGCAGTCCTACCTTGTCAGCTGCACCCATATCGACTGCGAGCTCGCGGCGCGAGCGAACGCTAAGTTGACTACACACCAAAGGTTTACAACGCTGCGCTCGAATAACCGTGGCCCGGACCAAGGCCATTCATGAAAACAAAAACATGAGCAAGTACCCACAGAGGAGATGAAAGTTTGTCGTCTGCTATCGTCTGCTTGTTTTCTTCCTTCTTGTCTTCTCTCTGGACTCAATCTGAACCACAACATTTCCTGAAATGCTGTTTAAAAAAATAAAAAATGATGAAACCTGTCGATTAGACCTAGTTTTACTTTATCATTTACCGTGTGCGACGATTAAACGAACAGAAAATAGAAAATTATTACCACGCCGGAGGAGGTAACGCGCCATGCCGTGATCGTCATAATCAGCGGGGCAGTGTTTTCCCCACATCTGTTTATGTTTATATCGTTGCCAAATTATCGAATAATTTAATTCTTTATCTGCGGTGTGACACATAAAGTTATGTGATAATTTGACTGAAAAAAAATGTCTTATCAGGATGCTAATAATATGGCGGAATCTATACGCCAGTACGAGGCTCAGGTATGATTGAAGAACATAACCTCTCTGGTCATTTGCTCATGTTTTTGTCTTTTTCCCCTTCTTTCTGTTTGGAAGCAAACGATGCTGTTCATTATGTCGAAAATATATTGAAATATATGTGTTTCACGAATTTATTTTGTTTGTAAATGTAGGATTTTTTTTCAGCTGCAACAAATCAATTTAGCTCTGTCGCACACCGAACCGGGTGAAGACAGAGACGGTCTACTCTCTCTTCAAGGGGATTTACAGCAACTGATAGATTTGACAGCAGAGAGCTTGAAAGATCATAATAATGCTAGCAAAGCGTCTGAACCAGATGATGACCCTTTTGCAGCTGAATATGCTTTATTCAAGGTAAGGTTACTTTGCTTCTTATGTGGATCATTTCCTCAATCACAAATATGTTCCTAAAAAATTTCAAAATACATTCTTTCATTCTTGGCAGGCTGAACTGGGAGAAGAAGTAAACTGCGCCAATCCACAAGGAAGTCCTACTCCATCAGATACCAATGATATAGCAATCAATATACCTGTATGTATTTCAGGAGTATTTCTATTACCTATTATTGAAATTTAAGTTTAGTGGAAGAAGATTGTTTAGGAGTCAGCAGCTACCAAGTTTTTAATATTCTATGTATTTTCTGCAGGATAATTTGGAGGAGTTGCAGGGAACAAAATGTCAGGCACCTTTTACACATGCATGGGGAGAATCATATCACAATGCTCTCATTTTCAATATAGTTCCATGCGAAGATATTACATCTATGAACCAAATCCAGGTAGGTCATTTTGATCACAAACTTTTCCAATTTTCTTTGGCTAGTTGTCTCTATGTATGCTGTCCATGGCAAGGCAATTGTTTGGACCAGGAGAGAAGAACTTTATTCAACTTATTGAGTTTCTCTCATAACTTCTTTTTCAGTTGGGGTTTGATTTTCTGTGTTCAACATATTGACTACTCTCTACTTGACAGGTTCGGGTCATGTTCACAAATCCGACGCACGCACAAATGCTACCGTGTCCGTATTATTTGGAGGGGGAGTGTCGATTCTCGGACGAAAAATGCCGCTTTTCGCACGGCGAGATAGTAAAACTATCAAGTTTACGAGAATACATGTCAGTTGTTTGTTGTGCTATCGAATTATTTACTTTTGAGCCTCGTATTAACATGACATTTTCACAATGTTACAGGGAACCCGATTTTTCTTTGGTTCGTGAAAACTCATTCGTGCTCGCTCGTTATGAGAAAGATAATCTGTGGCGCAGAGGCACGGTTTTAACTAAAAATAAGCATGACACCTGGATGGTCAAGCTTGAAAGTGTCGGCGGGGGTATAATTGAAGTTAATTTAAAAGATATCCTTCCGATGGACAGCGCTGAAGGTAAGTTTTAGGAATTGAAAGAAATCGGTGGTCAATTCAGTCTTTGTTTCATGTTTCTTTAATGAATAATTCCTCTTCAGGTGACCGAGATGATCATTTTGAAGACGATGACAATAGTGAAAGTGACGATGATTCTGATAGTGCTGATGAAGATGAAATCAATGAGAGCAGTAACATGAGGGTTTTCCAGGCTCCCTCCAGTGAACTGGGAGGCTGGGAGAAGTACACTAAGGTAATTATATTGAGGGAGGTCTCAGATCGAACGTGCGCTCGCTCGATATTTCGCCTCTCTTTTTTTTTTTTTTTTTTTTTTTTTTTTTAAATTTTTTTTTTTTTTTTTTATTTTTTTTT
>Ga0058701_10000589_pt1 | contig 24596 bp, 11 predicted proteins | sample AgamicOrMae_FD_97039 | JGI IMG/M metagenome (GOLD analysis project Ga0058701, IMG submission 97039) | Agave microbial communities from Guanajuato, Mexico - Or.Ma.e | ecosystem: Host-associated > Plants > Phyllosphere > Phylloplane/Leaf | place: Guanajuato, Mexico | collected 2012-06-04 | reverse complement strand
ATTCTTATGAACGTCCATTTTTCGCTTCCAATTTTTTTTACATAATTTTCATTTTTCATTGGCGTGATCCACGTGCAATGGTTCTTCCTTGGACAAAAGTTGGATGACCTTGAAAGTTGTCGGAACGCGAACGGCCAGCCAACTGCTTGTGCAAAAGCAAGCGGTTCTCGCTGAATACTCTACTCTCAGTGGGCGACACGGCCCCTGAATTAATTCATAGCGTTAAGATTATACGATACCTCTTCTTCTTTGCTGATACGCCTAAGTTATGACCCTTTGAAAAATAGGTTATTTTGACAAAAAAAGGATAAGTCGAAGTCTCCATCTTTAGCACTCTTTTGAAGGTCTAATATTACATCCGTCATTCACCCCAGTTCAGACCTTTCATTTTGATCATGACGGTTCATACTCTTGGGTATGTTAGGTTAGGTTAGGTTAGCTTTCAAGACTCGAGTCTCACTCCGCTGTCAAGGCGCTTGGAAATGCATTCACCCTCCATTGACTTGGTTACTGCCACATCTGTGCCGCGAACTTCTCGTCAGCAATTAATACCACCGAGAAGCACCGAGAAGCTGCATTAATCTTAGCGACGATTAGGTAGAGTAGACCAAGGTTAGTCCTCCTTGACCCTCGCTCTCCGGACACACCGCAGTTGCTATCCGCTCAAACACTGAACATGAAAAAGTTCTGGGAGGAATATCAAATTTTCAAAATTATCAGAAAAATTAAGCACTGCTGAAAATTACGTATTACCGAGATTCCATACTGTTTCCTATACTTCGTCGGGGTCTGGAGGAATATTGCATTTCCTTTAGAGCCATCGTCGAGATTCGTTGAATCGAGACTTGACTGGAACTTCCTTACAAAAAGGGCGTCTCAAAACGAGCATTGTCCATTTCAATACTCAAGAGCAGAAGAACTCCTCGAGAAAAGACTGTGATCTTTCTATTTTTAGCGACCTTTGTTTTGGTGTCGCGTCCTCACTTTTCGTTGGTGTTCGTACGCTCAACAAATCGTGGACAAAGACAGTCCATCAAGACTCTCTCCTCTTAAAATGACTGTCAGCACGATGGGGAACGAAATCAATAGTTGAAACTAGAAGACTCATCAACACCTGCGAATTGAGAGAAGATCGCTAGCAAAATAAGTCCTGCTTCAGAAACAAACAAAAAACGAGAGAAGGGATTCTTATAAAGTTGCCCTTTCGCAATGTTTATCTATTCACTCCGAAACACCCATTTAAAATACCTTGGGACGTATAGGTCTCCTCATATACATGCGCACTTGACAAGGATGAGTGAATAGAATATATCTCTAAAACAATCACAACAATCTTTCATGCGTGCTTGACAAGTATGAGTGAATAGAATATATCTCTAAAACAATCATAACAATCAATATGTGTTTTTGTTTTCATTATTGCCTTTAAAAGCATTTGTCATGCATTTAAATGGATGAACGTGCTCTCCGTAAAATGTTTTTCAGGTTGATAAAGAGTTGTCGGACAATATTTTTTCACAGACTATTTAAAATATACGCCCTCAATCATAATGTCCTTTTCAGATTATGGGAGCAAATGACAGCTCAACTTTGGCGCATAAAACAAGTTTACTATTCGATTTCACAAATTCGCCATCGCCAATTACAGATATTTTAGATAGACCAAAACTATTCGCTGAACAGTTTAAGTATTCTAAAACCAACACAACATAACGCGGTCAAAAAAAGTAATGGTCACTTGCTACAAAACGCTATGAACAAAAATTTAAGCCAAATATTTGTTCCTATTTCATTGCAGCCTAATAGGATCTCGATCACAGTGGTTAAGTCTAAGGAAAAATAGAAAATCTCAGCGTCAATAACAACCGGCAATCTGTTGTGGGATTTTTCTCCTTGTCAGTTCTGATATAAGTAATTATGGTGGCAACTTCTTGGGCCACTTTGCTCCTACACAATATTTTCTGTGGAATCACGTTGGACTATTCGACTTAATTCTAGGAACACGTCCTCAAGTTAGCCAGGTCTGACACCTAACAAATAGCTGAACGGCAGCATCTGGCACCACACGCCGAGCCCTGCGCCGTAATTCATGTGATTCCGCTCTTTCGGAGCCATCCGGATAAAATAACGCCAAGTGCACAGTGAGCAAAAAAAGTCAGGACCCCTGCCTCAACGTATTTCTCATGGAAGCAAGGCCTATAACTTTTTGGCCAACTGTATCTTGATTAGAATAGTTTGAGAAGTGTAGTGATTCTTTTCTAGGAGGCATTTTCTACCTTTTCCGTTCAACATTTCGTCTTTAGATAAAGTCGAGAAATCGGAGCTTAGAAGAAAGCACCTAAACTAACTTAACCTCCCTTTTTCTCTCGACACTAAGACTGTCTCCCCAGTACGCAATCTCGAGACCGTTTTGCGAATTCAACCCTTTTTAACGCTTTTTTGGGATTTCCGATGAATTTTAAACTATTTAGTGGTTAAAAGTTGAAGGGGGAAAATCGGCATAAAAAGCAAGAATTACCACTTTTTAAATCTATTTTTTAGTTTTTTTTTTTTAATCGGACTAAGAAAATGATCCTTTAACTAGACACGGAAAAATTCCTTGGAGCTAAAGGAAGATCTCAAGAGCCCCTGCCTTATTGTGGGTAGGCAACATGACGTACACCGAAGTCCTCTGGTTGCCTATACCATTAAATGTAAGCAATCCTCCCGTTCTCAAGTATTCGTTCGTTGGATAAGAATTAAATTTTGGCGAGGCTCAACGAAGGTGACGTCAGAGGATTGTGGGAGTATTTGCAAAGGGCGTGGTCGCCTATGGGGAGTATCGACGGGGTATCTTCAACTTGTGTCTATATTTGCACTGCTATGGCCATCGGTATATCAAAAATAAGAGTGCTTAATAGGTCGTTGAGTGAGAGATAGAGGCTTCTACTGTTCGGTGGGGTTCTTAAGCAGCCCAGGAAAAAGCACCAATAATCAAATATATTTTTTATTGTTAATTTTAAGAGCATTATAGCAAGATTTTCTTCAAACGACCCAGTAACATGAGGAGCATTTTAGTATTTTAAATTTCAGATTATATATTGCGTTTAATCCTCTCCCAAATTAATCGTCAAAAAAAAAGTTCAACTTTAACTGTCAATCCCCACACAAAGTAAAATAACTATAAAATAATAACTATATGAAGAAGATATAAAAAAAAACAACAACAAACAAACTACTGGTGAAATCAACTACGAACATTTTTCGAGATCGTGGCGCATCCATAAATCACGTCGTCCCAAGTACCACAACGTCCACATCTTCTCTTCGTCATCAACTTTCAAAAACTTTTTCCAAACATGATTGCATATGAAATTTAGTCTACTAGACATGATACAGTCATAATGCTACGAGACAACTTTGTACTCGAGTCATCCTCTTGTCAGACATGACAAGGGTACTTCCACGAGGCGAGCATATCGTTCTGTCTGAGCTAACGTAAGCTGTATTTGCGTCATTTAAAAGAAAAATAAGCTATCTTAACCTTAAATCCTATTTCTTGAGAACTCATCTCGGAGGAAATCGCGGAATTCGGCCAAACTACAAACGTATTGAAGCATTTTGTGCATTTTCAAGGAAAAATAATGATATATGAATGAGTCAACATGCTACGAGGTTAAGGGATAAGTAGCTATAAAATTGCCTCCAAATCATAGAAGTTAAAAAAGGAGAATAAATTTAAAAAAAACACTGCTTTTATCTGCCGAAAGTATTGGTGATTATGATCAGGGAGCGCAACTGTAAACCTCTTAAAACTTGAACAAATAAATATGTTTCAAAAATTGATAAATTAATTTTTGTTTATGTAAGAATTTTTTTCACTTCATTTTGAAGTCACTTGAGGAGTAAGAACAAGTGAATTTCTCACATGAAACCTACTTGTTAAAACGATGATATTTTGGTGCTATTACGCTCAATTCGTTTTCATATTTATTCGATTGTTATATTCATAGAATATTCTATCTTTAAATAAACGATTTTTTTAATGACTAAAACGCTATTTGCAAAGAAACAAAGTGTACTTGAGGGCGCTATCGGAAAGTCATCGGCCGTTGAAGAAAGCTTAAGCACATTATTAGGAATAGAGGACCTATAAAGAAGTGATCCTTATCGTTTATATGCCCATCCCCAATAACACAAACTTCAAAAGACATTGAGACAAACAAGGATGCATTTATTTCTCGTAACGGCGTTGGCCAGCGTTGCCATGGCAACGAGTACTTCTACAGGCAGAAGTGATAACCTCGCACACAGAGAGAATGGCCAAATATCGTCGACGGTATGAGGAAAGGAAAGAAAGAGAGAAAGAAAATGGTTGATAGGACGTTATCAGCGCGTCGACTTCGATTAGGGCAGGGAAGGATTCAAAGCATTGAAACCCCCAGAAGGCGGAGCCACAGAAACGAGGAGAAACTCACGTAATTTATGGCCGGTCCCGAACTTACAAAATACTCCCCCCGGACAAAGGTGAGGCAGGGAGGAGCACGTTTTAGAATGCTCTTCACATTGTGGCCTCACATGAGAACTTTATCTCTACACAAACTTACTACCAAAATCTCTGCACCACCAACCCGGCTTTTCATATACATGCGCTTCTAAAAGAACTCGTTTGAATACCGTCATGGAATTTGTGTCGTAATCTTAGAAAAAAAAATATTTTAGCTGTTATTGTATCCAAGTCACGCGCACGTTGTAATTCGATGCATCGCGGGGCAACGTTGCGAAGAAGGGAAAATCATAGTGAAGGAGACAAGAATCGAACCCTGAACCGTTCATATTGTAGCTCCATGCGCTGGCACCTATGCCAAGCAGCGACACGGCCGTAAATGGTCGTAAAAGGGGAACCTTGTTCTTATGACTGGCGTTTGCCTGCCTTAGAAATAATCACTTAGTTTTTTTTGTTTTTGTTTTTTTCTGTCCCTTGAAAAAAAACAACAAAATATCCACATAAATCCTTTCTTTCAATTTTTGTCACACGTCTTTGCGATGTCTTCGAAAAAGTGAAAGTGCTGATGGATCATACATCTTGATTTCGTTCCTACATGTGGTGTTGAGAAAAAAGTGAAAACATTTTATCGTTTTCGAAAAGCCTGCCATAAAATCTCAACCAATTTAGTTTCAACATACGAAGGAATAAACAGCAGATTTCAAAGTTCTCCACCTGGATTAAAATATTCGGAAAAATCACGATGAAGGCAAATTCGAATACTTTAACCTAAAACACATCCACAGTTCAAAAATACCGTTGAAAAATCCTCATTTACTAGGTTAAAGTATCATCGCAATGACCTATTTTGTAAGTAGGTCAAATCGGTGTCCTACTTTTCCAAAATGATCCCCAGAACAAATCGACCTATCCTAAGCTGACCGCGCGTGAACCACCCCTTGGGAAGAGCGTGCTCCCTTCCAACAGAGGGAGGGTGTACTTGCGGGGAAATAGCGGAATAGTCATCCGGACGGAGGGTGAATTCCCCAACAAACCCCAACATAACCTTACATCGGCGACTACCCTCATTCATGTATTATTCCCGCCCTTGTTGGCGGACGGGGCTTGCAAGGGGGAAAGGCGTATCATTAGATGATACTATGTTTACAAGGATTGGAGCTCGCTCAGTTCTATCCCTCTATATTCATCACTCTTTCAAAGAGGAAATTCAATTGCTTCAGCTCGTTTCCTCACGCGGAATATGTTCAGACAAGTCAAAAAGAGACTTTGCTTGCAACTCGACATTGTTGCTACAGATTGCACAGCTCATAGAAATAGCTTCAATGGGCTGTACATATTCACGTAGCATTTATGATAATGATATGAAAGATTTTGTTAAGTTGATGAAGCAATTTAATCCCGGATCGGCGAGTGGATCTGAGAGACTGAAATCACAGCGGTTGGAACGGCCCCTGTGTTTAAGAGAAAATCCTCAAGAAGAAGAAAATTCACATGAAGATCAACTACCCACCATCATTATTTTCTCCTTTTTTATGTTTCATGGAGACTGGATCATTGTGCATTCCTTGATCTCAGGCAACGATTAGAAAAAGAAGCTAAACATGAGCTCGTGATAGTTCTGAAGCCAGACGTTTTGTAGGATTTAGTCATGAGTTTACGTAAGGTTGCAGCCTGGAAGTGCTAGTTGGGACGCCCTGTATATCATAGTGGGGGCGGCGAGCTATGCCTGGCATTCTTCCAATATTGGGCTAGCGCTCTTGCGAATATCAGTAACAGAAGATATGGAACTTTGGCTGCCTGCACGGAGTCTGTGCATAATCCATGAGGCATCTTTGTTTCACGGGAAATGGGGAATCGGCTTGTTTCCATCATAAATGGCGAGCTTAGTCGAGATAGGATAGTCTGCTGATTGGAAACAAACTAGGAATTGCAGATTTTGGCGCAAAGAAAACTTTGGATGAATGAGAAGGGCAAGACGCCTTGAAGATTCGATAGTCTACGCGCCTTGGGAACTTTTATACGAATTCGGCCGAGAGTTCAGACTTTGTGAACCGCGATGGAGATGTTCCATGCATGTGCAGAAGATTCGGATGGCTCTTGAGGATTCTTAGAAGGCAGTATGGTCTGTTTTGGTAGATCGTCGTTCGTGGAAAGCGTTGGTCTGTGTAAGAACAGGAAATGGAGAGGAATCTTCTGCACTTCTCAGGTGGCCTCAACCTGGCGGTTGACCGACCCTTTCTCTCGCTGGTAGGTCTTGAACGTAGACTCCAGTGGTGATATAGAGTGTATGGACTAGTGTAGGCGGCCTGAAAATATCTACGCATTTTTAGATTTGATCTGTCCACCGATGCCCATCATTCGCAGATAGGAATGATGGGCTGGTGTTGTAAGGTGTTAACATGATGCCTGCAGGTGATTTTCAGAGGAGAAAGCGTAAGTGGAGTCCCAGGAACGGGGTCAGGGCATTTCATCTGAGTAGGGATGCTGAGGTGAAGGCGATGGGTACAGCTTCGGGTTCCTCGGCTGGCGTGAGGCTGTAAGGTGTCTTGTTAAGAAATAGTTTGTCATCAATGGGCGGACGGACCCTTGACCCCCGGCTGACCTGCCTCCATAGTGGTGGTGTCCCGTGGCCGACTTCCAGCAGGGTAAACCTGGAGAGGAGAAAGGGAACAACGAGCTGGGCATGCTCAGTGGCGAATATTGATCGGTGTAGCCAAGGCAGCCAGCGATCCCGGGGGCCGGGAGACTGGGATGTGAATCCATGTGGCGCGCGCGCGCGACCTGGCTGGCTGCTGCAGTCGCAGTCGACAGTCGACGGGGGCGCCATCGTCGCTTCGTCGAGCCCGCAGGGTCCATGGGAGGCAGCGGACCGGTCTGATCCGCCGTCATGGCCGGCGCGGCTTGGTGGCTGCTCCTGGCCGTCAGCTTGTGCACCATCCGAGGTGAGTTGGCCTCCAGGATGGCGCCGCCTCCGGCCGATACCACACCCTGATGCTGCGCTGCGCTGCGTGCGTGTGTGGGCCAGGTCGATACTGCCCAATCAACATGGCGTTGCCTGGATCTTTTGCAAGCTATCTATCGATTTCAAGATATCGCCAGAGGTGTTGCCTACGCCAGTGTCACGTGTTTTCAGTGAATGTGATCGCATCAAGTGCTGTGCGCCCCCGCCGTGTTTACCATCTCTCCCTATTGCGATTCGTGTGCTTCCCCATGCCCAAAGTTTGCCCTTTCCGCTCCGGTCCCCCCGGTCCAGGCCAGGCCGGGCAACCTCCGGACAATACGACGGCGAGTCGCGGGAGAGAATCTCGCCTTCACTCGCTTGCCCCGGATACTTCCATGGCATTGTCTCCAACCACCAGGGCGGGAGAATCCATTTTCGGCAGGGATATGTCCACCAGACTTTCTAAATCACACCCACAATCACATTCCACTCTTCTCATACGTCCAATCGCCACTCGCCAACACAAACCAAACAACGCCATTTCAATATTTTCTTCGTATTTTTTCAAATTCCTTAACGAACCCGCTTCGCACAATTATTTTTGTTTTGACAATCATTTCGCAAACGTTTGTTGCATATGGTTAGTTGATCTTTCTGACCCGTTTCCTCTTGGTTATTATTACTGTCGAGCATCAAATCGATAAATTTTCCGTGATATTTTGGTATGACCTGTGAAAAACTGAACACTTCAAGTCGATGGGTTTCTTCCCCCACCTCTTGCAATGCACCTTGTGATTCAACGTACAATGAAAGCAACGCGGCAACCAAGTAGAATAAATCTGTCCATGTTTCTAGAAGACAGCACGATATGTTCCACACTACTTTCCTCTACACGTTCCCCACCATCCTTGGGCAAATCTCCCGAATGCTGATTAATACGTAAAGGGCGACAGATTAGGCCTTAACATCGAGGCCGCAGTGCGCAGGTCCTACACGGTAAACTTCCACGCATTGGGGTTCAAACGCTAACGAATACTTGCGATTAAAAGAAGTCGAAAGCAAAAAGTGAAAACTTTGCGACACATGATATCTAGCATTTCGTTCTCGCCAACGAAATCAGCGATGAAAACGTCGATGTAGCGGTGATGCTGGAGTCGAGTCACTTAGAAGCAAATGGTCAAAGTCCTCACACGAGCGCTGCACCACATCAATAGAGATAGTGACGGTCCCTGCTACTTTTAGAGCTATTAACTGCTTTATTTTTATTTGGTTATTTAACGCCGCTTTTAGTATCTTCGCCATTTGGAGGCGGAATGACTTCTTTTTTACGTAGTCGGCGAGCCGCAGAGTCTTTTACGCCGTTTACGCTCGCTAATATGCCATCATGGCTTTGCAGTGTCACGTGACCGATACACTTAGTGCTGAAAACGGGACAGCCCTTGAATTGGACGGTTCTTTTTTTAGTCTTGCCTACCTTCGTAACATATTTGAACTGGGTTTACCAATAGATCTGTAGAGCGCTTTTGAACTACTACCGCTGGGCAGCCTTAATCTTGCATTCAGCCACAAAATCTCCCTTTAGAGCATTACTAGCGGCAATGGTACTTGTTTAAAGAAACTCTGTGGTCATGACTTGGAAGTGCAGTAACTGTGACCGGCACGGACTTTGTGGTTTCGAAGCGACATTCCGAAATACCGTCTCGTAAATTTCCACATGTTTTCTAATACTTGCAAGGTACACTCGTAAGTCAAACTCCGTGAAAACAAAGCTCCCGTTACGGGGCTTTAAAATAAGTCCAAATAGATCAAGAAAAAGATTTTGAATGGACAAAAAAAAGTTAAACCAATATCACTAACTCGTGCACTTTCTGAACAAACGCTATACTCGGGTGTATACTTGTTAAAATGCTTTAAATTACTCGTAATAAAATGCTTTAAAAATGCTCGTAGTTGACAATAAGTGATGTAGTTCGAACAACTTCTATACCAAGAATCGTGATGAATTTCCATTTTTCTTTTCATATAATTTCATTAGTCTGCATAACTGCTTAAAAATGCATCTTTTATGTCCTAACAAGTAATGCTTATTTTTTTTACTCATGCGAATTCATTGTGATATTCGAAAAAGCACAATTTAATTTTAGGTCTGTGAACATATTATCACAAAAAAAACGTTAACCACGTACTGCACGCACCATTGCATTCCCACAGCATCCGAAACAAGACGTTATCAATACCTAGTATTTCCAGTAACAATGCACGGCGCGTAGCCGATGCGATATACAAGGAATCAATCAACACATTGCTTGAGAGGTTATGGGTGCGGTCGGAGTGGGGGAGAGGGGTGGGGCAAGTAGTTACCGTGAGCAGCCGAGGAGAAGGGTGGGGGCAGACCTTCAACGGGCAGCAAGAAAAACTCGGCTACTCGCGAGTTGCTGATTACACTGCATCACAGTCAACATTTTCGGCTCATTACCTGAGAGGCCAGGTGGGCACAAAACCAATGCCTCGATCAAACAGACGCATTCTTGTTCCGATACACAACATTGCACCTGATTAACCTACTTTGGCTTGAAACGACACCCTCCTTTGGCAGGTTCTTTTTTTTCAGATGAGAAATTGTTGCTTTTAGCATTATTCACTTTGAAATAACCGTTACACATAAACTCTGTAAATTTGAGAGGAGGAATTTTCAAATTCTTGTCTTTCTCCTCTCCGTATACAAACCCAAGTGGAGCACGACACAAGCCAGGTGATTTGACCCAATAACCTAATTTAGTCTAAAGGCTGCAGTGGCTATTTTAAAACTTATGTCCAAGAAGTTATTGAAGTGTTGGAGTCAAGTCTTGGTTTTTACTTGAAATTGTGTCATATGCTCTGCACTGCATAAGCAGTGATTTCAAAGAGGGGGATCTAGTGAAAATCCCCCCCCAAAAAAGTCCTTAAATTTGTCCTATGAAGCAAAATAAACCCTTCCCGATGTGCTGTTTTTCAAATACTGTAATAATAAAATATTTGACCAAAACATCGCCGTCATGTATTACAATTCACATTAAAACTAAGTTATTTTCAAGATAGCTTGTTAGCAAGAGATCTCTGGAGAGCGTTTTCAAAAAGTTCTTCCGTTAAAAACTGCAAAGTTTACTTTTGGGAGACAAATGTAAATTCATAAAAAACAAGACTTTTAAAGTGCGATATTTTTAAATGTATTGATAAAAACGAATCGAACTTTCCTTTAAAAGAAAGTTTCCAAGCATGGTCGCTGGCAATTGTAAGTAGTAAAGAAGTAGTATGTTGTAAAAGAAAGCAATAAAAAAGCAACATCTGTATGGAAAGAATTTTTAGGCATGGGGTGGTCATGAATCGGTCGACTCGAGGCAACAGCGGCAAACGTTGTTGGGTCGTTTAGCGTTGGCGGTCGTTTTTGCAATTTCTTGGCTTCAAACGATTCAGGAGCGTGTTGCGGCTGCCATGTGGCAATGTCACCTCCTTAAAGAGTAATGTCGGGGATTTGTTAGCCGCCCCAAAGGCTTTATGGCGACATCGTAAAGGCACAAACTTGGCCATTTGTAATTATGGCACCGCGGTAATTTTGAATTTTATTAAAAACGATCCTTTGACCCAATTAAGGTGGGCTGAGGGGCGTACACTCTTCGCAACAAGTACATCGTCGAATTAATTTCATCGCACACTCCCCGTTCGTCTTTTTTTTTAGCAGCTGTAAAAAACATGTAATTCTTACTGAAGAAATTTTCTGCGCGTTGCTTTTAACCTTGGTTTAATCTTTCAGTTCACGTCTCACTTGAAAAGGGAAAAAAACAACAACTTTTTTCTTCCTTCATAAAATAACCTACTCTAACAACAAATCAGTAGAAATCTACTGGAATCTATTGGTTCTCAGTCAAAATCGAACTATCAATTCACTTCAGTGAATTCAGTTTTGATTGAAAATTAGTAGATATCCACTGCCAATCAGTAGATTTTTACTGATCTAGATTTAAAGTCATAAAACCTTACGAAAATATGCATGAAAATTTTAACCTTTCAAATCTACAGCGATGATACTGACCCAAGATTAGTGTTAGTATTCCATTTTTCTTCATCCTTTAATAAACCCTTGTCAACCAATGGCAAACGCCTCAGAAAAGTAATTTTCTTTCGTTTTTTGCAAAATAATAAAAGTCTGTGAACAAGCAAGTAATTAGCCCAAGATTCCTGCAACGAAGTTAGCCAAAATAAAAGGAGAGATGCAAGTAAGGCGTGCTGCGTCTCCTTTCACGCCGCATGTTGAAAAGAGAACAAGCTACTTGCATCGGATCTCTACCTAATAAAAGACAAGGTTCCTTGCCAAAGAATAGAAGCAGTACTAAAGTAATTTCTCGACTGAACTTCGCCGCGGATTTTTTGTTTCTCATTACCACGAAGTTCTCGCTTACGACCTGAAACCGACGAGCGGTAAATTTAATTTACAGATTAATGTGCTGTTCTCTCCCGAGGTAATAGAGAAGAGTAGTGGGGGAAATTCCGAACTGTGTCGGCCACAGTCGGAGATTAGAGCGGTTTTGCCCCACTAACGAAAAATGACGATCACCCTAAGAGCTTAGCGCATCAGTGTCATATTGTAGACACTTTTGAAACGCGCGCCTCGCCGAAATCGGTATTTTGCAGCTAGCGGTATGGCTTGCCGCTAATCTGGAATGGCGTAGAAACGGTGATGATATTTTAAAGCTACTTTTCAGAGGGAGATAAAAACCACTGCGGAAGAAAAATACCACCCAGAAGTGCATGGATTCAGCCAACTTCTTCCTTGACCCATTTCCAGCCCCAATACTATTACAATGTGACAACTTGTGCTGACAACTCGTGGATACAACCAAAAATTAACCCAAAACAGCCCAAAGCATTTGGAGTAAAATTTAGCAAAGGAGAATTTGAAGGATTTTTTCCATTAAATTGCGCAATTTTAAGCTTTGTAAAATGCCGATATTGTTAAATTTCAGGCTTCCAGAGGGGTGATATTTTCCTAAATTTTGACAATACTAAACTAAGAAGATCCTCTAAAATAAATTTTTCTGTTTCCGAAAGGCATCGCTGGGCGGTAGAAGGTTAATCTATTTAATCGGATCGTCTACCTCTTTTTTAAAAAATAATATCGATAGTAAGATGAGGTAATCGCGCAAGATTTTATTATGAACTTGAGTCGACAAAATTGTTCTTTCAGCGGTAACAGAAGTCGATGTCACGCGCGCAGCAAACTTTTCAGCTCACAAAAAATTAATATTCCCGCAGAGCGATTACAGAGCGAGGGACTGCGCGAACGAGCACCCTCTGCGATTCATCGCCTGATTCATTAAAACAGTCAGAAAGTTGTTGTCCAGTCCCCACAACCGACTAAGATTGCTCTGAAGATGTTCCAAGTTTGTCCCTCCCCCCACTAACAAACCTGCGAACGAAATCCTTCTAATTTTCATTTCTTTAGGGCTTCCAAACAAAGTTCAAGTCCTTTAAAGTACTCAATACGTATGCTTTTTACGTCAAGATGAATTTGATGATGGGAAATTCAGAACTGTCGTTAAAGTTGTCCTTCTTTTCAGAAGCAGACAAAGTAGATTAAAAAAATCGTTGTAATCGTCTTTCCTTTTTCTCAGAATGCTACGTATACTTTTATACTTACTCGAAGAATTGGATGCCAAACAATTTATGTCCGATGAATGCTCGCCTGAGATTTTTTTATCAAGACAACAACAGCTGGAGTTCAAAGGCTAAAATATTATGAAATTTAATTTCGGGACTGATAAAACTTCTGCTTATGTCAAACTAGACAATTTACTTTGACTAAAGGTATAGATATTTTTGTCGTTTAGGGCTTTGTGAAAGGGGTTAGGAACAGCGCACACGGATAACATGGTTTAGGTTGTGAGCTTAAGTTAGGCTTCCTCCTTCGTAAAAAAAACCTATAAAGAAAATAAAAAAAAAATATATATATAGTTCACACCTTAATCCATAACAGCTCAAAGTATTTAGAGTGAAAGTTAGCTTATGAGAAATTGGGAGAAATTTCCCATTTAAAATATGATAAGCTTTGAAAAATGCCTTAATTGATAAGTTTCAGGTTTCTAGAGGGGTGATATTTGTTAAATTGTGACAATACTGAACTGAAAAAATCCTCTAAAATATATTTTTTCGTTTCCGAATGGCATCACTTGGGCGGTAGTGGGTTAATAAAAAAAAATACTTCATATGTTACTTCGCAACGACGATAACATCGAAATAATAAAAGCTTAAGACGAGCGAAGTATATAATATCCGGGAGACGTAAAGGACGCTCCGTCTGCTCCCCCACCCTCACTCCCAAGCGGCGAATGTGAAGGGAGGGGGGAAGTTGGGAGGGGGAGGGGAGGGGGAAGGGAGGGGGAAGGTGCGGCGCGCAGCGGTCTATGTATCAATTTGGTTGCAGGCATTGCGTTCACCAAAATGAAAGAATTAACATGAAAGAATCGAGGCCCGTTCCTAAACACTATCAGGAAATCGTTCTACATGCTGTAAATAGATTGATACTAGGCTATCTTCCGATACGAGGTTCTGATAACATTGTCAGATGAAAATATATTTCAAGTAAAGCCTGTAAACAAGATAGGATTACCGATGATTAAAAAATTGTGTTAAACACGACGCGCCCACATAAGCAATTACTTGCCACAAGGTGAGCAGCTGTTTGTATTTGTCTTTCAACGTGATATTTAAGAGATATAACAAATAGCTGTATGTTCTCAAATGAAAAAGCTCATCCTGTAGGAATAGTTACAGCTAGTAGTATTTTTGCTTAGTTTTCTAGAGTCAGATCCTGTAAGTTTCGATCCTTTGATCAAAGATATTTCATAGAGTGTGGACAAATTTACAGCAGGTTTTCCCAGAGACCCGCAATAAAGCGTCTAAAAGACGAAATAAAGTGATAATTGATCAATAAGGCAACAAGATGATACCGGTAGATTCACTCCCAGAAGTTAATTTAACTAGTTAACTTAACAAGGTTAACCTCACTATGATTCTTGGGCCGACGCGACGAAAGTACTATCGAATACCGTGTCGCAAAAGATACGTGACTTTTGAATAATCTTTTGATATGAGCTGCTTTATTATACGACTCAGCAAGGTAGACCGATTTGGCGGTGTTTAACTGGGCGTGGCCAAGGGCTTGTCATTTTTTACAATGCAAACTTGACGTCATTGGCACAAAAGACGTGCATATCAGCAGGAAGTGCAACGATGTCGATAAGCCCTAACACTGCTAAAAATGATCCTTTCTCAGCGCGCATCGGGATAGTTAGATAACAACTAGCAACATTGATGAATGGCTGTGGAGTTTGGAGCTCAACTTGTTTGATACGTGAATTCATAATTCACCATCTTCACTTTTTCCTTACTTTTCCAGTTTCCCGAAAATAACGAACCCTTTTTCGGCCTCAGGAGAAAGATGGAAAATATATAGAGAAGATAGGCTGGGACTCCTGATTCTGAGAAGCTCAATCAGTCTATGATGAGTGACGTAAGAATAGATTCTAAATACCAGCCCCGACTATTAAGTGTCTGTTACGTAAAAAACTTAACGGCGTTTTCTTGCTTCTGCTTTATCAAGATCAGTAACAGTTTATTGGAACAGAGATAGTCTCGTGGCATGGTTGCAAAGTGCGTGTATTTAAGAAGTTCTTCGCATGGGAAGTTCCCACCCACGATCCAGAATATTCACCAAAGTCTGCTCTATTTCAGAAACGTCTTAAATCTGTTAATTTCTTTTGAAGAATACCTAGAAACTGATCAATTCAATGTTGGAATTTTCCTCCATATCAGTTCCATCTTTCGTCAAAAGCCAAGAGAGTCACAAGACTCGCAACCTAAACTCATTAAACGGCCAGCAAGCCACAAAAACGTTTTGGCGGTAGTAACTTTCGTCGAGGATAAAACGGCGTCGCAGGCTAGTCTAACGTTAGGTTGAATTAACCTTGATGGACTGTGGTTTAGGTTCAGTTTACCTTCCTTGTGCTTTTGCGAGGGAAGGGGAACGAGGAGGAATTTTGCACCTTTTAAATGTAAACAAAGTTTGAAGATAACGCGTCTAGGATTTGGAAGAGTCTCGCATCACCTCGAGAGCCCGCACAAGACGCACAATTTGGTGACGTAGCAAAAAAGACTGGAAGCCTTGTAAGCGTTTTCCTTCCTCGAGGTGGTCGATTTAGAGGTCAAACAAAGCCACGCTATGCGTCCAACAGCCAACGACTTCTCACACCGGAAAAACCTCGTTACGAAAATATTAAACAAACCACCAACCACTTTTTGAGGTCTTTTTTGCACGACTGAGTGCTGAGATAAATCATGTTATTATTTATTAAAGTTACATATCAATCGGCGAAAAAATTAAAGAAAATACTAATAGGTGATCTATGAATGGTGCACCCTAAATTTGAATCAGTGAGAGTCTCTGGGATTCAGTAAAAATTCACTGGATTTCAGTTAACATCGCACCATTGAATTTTTTCAATTTTGCGATATTGTGACTAAAATTCATGAAATTTTCACTGGATCTCACAGTGCCACTGATTCAAATTTAGAGTGTGGTTCTACTAGCTCTAGCAGGTAGGCTATGATTCGAGGTAAGAGGATACACGCAACCCGTATTTTTTGGGTGCGAGAGCATTTCTGGCCGGTCTGGAGCCTGGGCGTTCGGCATGCAAATTTTACGCAAATGAACGAATTTTCAAAGCAGAACTATTTGAATACATTCTGTGTTAGATGACCTTGGATACTTCTTGAATACTAGGCCGCTTTGATATTTGCTTACATGGCGAGAAAGCTGTAAGTATATATATTCTCACTGAGGAGCGAGAGAAACGGTTGATGTTTCGGACTGAAGAGAAACCTCAAATGAAGGACAAGCCTGCACATGAATGGAGAGAAAGGCTACTGTAAGAGACCCTCTAGCTGGTTAAACCCAGAGCCGATATCTGCTAAAATTTCTTGAATCCTTTAATAAGTGTCTCAATTCATGAGTTACGGGCGATTTAGCTCCTCAATCAATGAAGCTCCAAATATGATAACTAAATGATCTTCTTCCAGTTAAACTTCCGACCGAGTCGTTTATGTGTCACATTGACTTTCCACTCGAAAAATTCTTGAACAGTACGAAAAAGGATCACTTTGAAAGGGTTTTTGAAAATCAAAAAAATTATCTTTTTTTAGAAAAATTACAACAGAAAACTGTAATTTTTGTTCATATCACCGATGAAATAAAATTTACAAACGCAGGTTATAGAAAACATCCAATAGGAAATACCTAGACTCAAAATATTATTTTTTTAAAATGTTGATCAAAAGAAATGCGTTAAAAAAACTAGCAAAGCTTTTGGTTTATTTTTATTTTTCAGTCCAATAGGAATCATAGGATCAGACTTCGAACGTGGCTAGATGTGGTTATACTACGTAAAATTCCCTAGAAAGTGTGACCCAAGTTATGATCCTGAGCGTACAACGCCTCCGACCGCGGGAACCAAAGACGTCTTCCTGAAATATTATCCGGTACTCCCGGATAGTTCCGTTTCGTTGGCTCCGCACTCTTCGAGAAATCTTCAAAAGTATCCAAAACGAGTTTGCCGCACAAAGCAAATCTCTCCACTGAACGACCTCGTAATACACAAATCAAGTTATGAATAATGACTTGTAGCCAACATGACGACGTTCTTAACGTCGTCGTGAACGTCCGCTTTGTCGCCAGAGGCGCCTCCGCGACGAGACCCCGCCCTGCTTTGCATTGCACGCCACATTTACTAGGTTTTGAGCCCAAGACTCGGATCGACGAGTTCCGTTAAAAATCTTCTCTAAGTTGGCAGGGGACCCGAACACTCACGAAGATCGTCGAACATTGGTGTCCGGTGTTCGTGGTAGACGAGGAGAGGACAAAGAGCTGAATGTTCCGGCTATTTTACAGAAAATTTCTCGTGGTTCGTCATCAGAGAAGTTCGTCTATTGATATCAGATTTCAAAACATGGTTATGTTTTACTGTTTCAAAAGAGTGTAGACGACATCTTTTGGGGGCACTGCGGCAGGGATAGAAGGCCCTGACTCCTCCAACGACAGGCGTTTAGGTAAAAAGAACGCCGCCTTTCGGCCACATAAATAATTCATATTGCGAACATTTGAAAAGGATAATGGTTGAGGGGGTTGAAGATGAGGGACATCTGGTTGAAGGAATGGATTCAATTATTTCTACAAAGATGTTGTGTTACCGTGTGAGCACCTGCCGGGATACTGGCGCGACAACAAATTGTACTACAAGTCTTGTGTTTTAGAGATCGTAAATGAGGTCACCTGTAGCACTGTTTCAACTCGCTGATGTAGGTCGGAACTGTGACAGTACAACTTAGCCTCATAATCCACAAAAATTTAATTCCGGCATTAAAAAAAATGGGGGAAATTTGGGAGAACGGATTTTTTCGGAGTGTTGCTCTATTCGTAAACGACGAAAACACGGTAGAATACCGATGGTAATTTTGAAGGGTCTTCTACCTCTTGACTAGCTTAATATTCACATCGAGTAAGTTCAATCCAATTGCTCCCAAGCTCACTTTCAGTCACATGGGGAGATATCGATGTGGGAATCAGAACTGGCATAATTTGAGGCTCAACCAAATAGCGTGTTATTAGTCTGACAAACTAAGGCGCCTTTAAGGAAGTGGGCTCTGTTAAGGGGATGGGGGAGCCTACTTTGGCAATGATACATGAGAGGGGCGATATGCACGCACATGTCGACTGAGGATTTGACGACGTGGGTCCCATGCTGATGGGACACCTCCGTCATTGCTGCTTCTAGCGCAGAGCTGCTCTTTCATATAACCGGGATGAACGACTGAAAAAATCGTTTCAAACTTGACCCGTTTCTTTAGTCTAGAACTGAGATAAACTTACTCAAACGTGGTATATGTGAACCCTTAAAAACTTGCGCAGCTGAATCGGTGAAACGCTATGCTCACCATTGGTTAGAAACAACGATTCTCACAAAAAAGGGGGGGAAAGGGGGGAGAGGGCGATACACTTTTGAATCAGAGTTTCTGAGATTCATCGAAAATTCACTGAATTTTGAGTCAATATAGCACCACGGAAAAAAAATCAGTGCTTCTATATTGACTGAGATCAAGTGAATTTTTGCTGAATCTCAGAGACTTTTACTGAATCAAATTTAGAGTGATAAGATTTACAAAAGACTGTCCATATTTTTTTTCGCACAGCTGACGATACGCTACTAATAAAGTTTCATAAAGGCACATTATCGGAGGTTGACCAAGACATACCTCGAGCTTCATCTTCACGAACTCCTTACCTGCAACAGACGAAAATGAAAGTTAAAAAAAAGGAGCATGAATAGGCAATTTAATAACCGGTCGTTTATGAAAGTTCCCCTTCGCAGCTGATAAAGCGAACGGCGGGCCCTAATTTAATACAGCGTCTTTCTGCACGTCGATATCATAGTATCTCAAGTATCTCAAGAGTAACACCCCGACAAAACTAATAGCCTGTCTTCGGTAACGCTTTGGTGTTAGACGAGGCCGATAAAAGAGGCAACGTTTTATTGATTCCGAAAATTTCTTTGAGGCTGCAATGTCCGGGATCATTAACCCTTTCATTTCTCTTTCCTTTAAAAGTGCCACCGTAGAAGTAGCGGCAGCATAACACACATTCTCAGGCGGCCGGCAGTCGCAACCCCAAAGCCCACCTCTCCCTCCTCAAACAAGGGCCCCCTGCATCATCTTTTACAGGGGCTGTTTTCCCTCAAGACAAACAACAAGAACGATTCCCCAACCTCGGCTTTTCAGCTCCAGCTGTCTTTTTTTTTATTCCTCTACATGAAAAATTAAAAATATCTCCCACACAAGGGAGAATAACACGTTTGAAGGAAAAGAAGAGCTCGCGATTTGTCTTAGTTTCAGATATCAGAAACGTTTTTTTTCTGGTCCTCCTGGACCTTTTACCGCGAATGTTCACATGTTCTTGACCATTGCTCGTCTTCATAGTTTGAACTCATGTTCGTGGTTAAGGAGCTCTGGTTCCGAATGCTTCTTACAGCAGCCTACGGTTTATCGTTCATACTGAATAACTCTTGAAGAAGAGAAAATTGATTTGAGATTAACAAGTAATTCCCGCTTCTGTAAATATATTTTCTTGACTTGTAGGGTACTTCAGTTCAAGGACCTTAAATGAAAACTGGGAAGTCTTATATCTTTAAAAATACATAAAAACGGAGCATTCATTATTAATTGTGGATGAAATGCTGATTAACTAATTCCAAATGATTAACAAACTTTTTATTGTATTTTTGCAGGTAAGAAAAACATCCCATGCGTCGGAGTTTCCAACGGTACGAAGGCAGCCTCTACTATTGCAGTAGGTCGTTTACTCCTATTTTCCATGCAACATTGATCTAAAAGTTATGTCTATTTTCTATTCGAACTATTTTCTAAATACGCATAAAAATCTGCAAACTATTTTTCTGGCTCACTTGAATTAAATATTTTTAGCATCCCATATGCGAAAAAATCGGGTAAATAAGGCAGTTAACCAAGAAAAATCTTTATCTCGTTAAAATTACATCCGACCTCTTTACATTATTACTAATGAAGAGGGCGGGAAAGAAAAAGTCAGACAAAGTGGGTCGAAACTAAAGTTGGAGATAACTCAGTAAAGGGATTCTGTACGTTTTATTGAACAACCTTGTACCATCTAACTTTTACGTCTAAAGGCCCAGTACGCTCTCACCAAAAGCAAATTCTTTGAAAAGTCCACTAAAACCTTTTTTTCGCAGAAATCTTTTAGAATAAAAATTATAAAGAAATACAAAAGTCATACGAGCGGGACATTTTTTTTTCCATGCAATCTCCGCTTCCTAGAAAACATTGATTTCATCTGCACCAGCTGTTTTTAGACCACTGCAATCATGTTCTCACCTACAAAAATAAAGCTCTGTATCAATTGGTTGCAGTTGTAGTTAGACCAAAACTTAACCTCACTCACAAATTGAGGTCAGTGAAATCAGACACCGTTTCCCCAAATTCCAATCCAAAATTTCATACTTATGCCTTTAGACTACTTTTTTTTTTACGAAGTGACTATTCACACGCTGCCCCATTTAAAATGGATTAGGTTAGTTTCCGTGCGTTCAAGTCACCTTCCAATTAAAAGGAATTATGTTGGTTTCCGTGCGTTGATGTCTTCCTTGTATTAACACAGGCGTACGAATCGAACTGTTTTTTCTTCTTTTTTTTCAAAATTTCTTGCAGTTCATGCACAATAACTTTCTTCAAAGCAATCCACTCTCTTAATTTTTATGCAATTTTTCCTACCGGCGCTGCCTCTATACAGTATGTAATCAAAAAAAAAAGTCAACTTGCAATAGGTTTCTTCCAAGAGCGTTCTCCACACGAGGCGTGCCGTTCGCGGGGGAGGCTGTGAGTTTTGAGATTCTGTGCGCATCTGACAGTAGGAGCCGCCCACGGTACGAAAAGCAGAAAAGCGTCCGGCGAAAACGTTCTAGGCGATTTGCAAGTCAGCGATAGGAGAAACGTACACCTCACCTGACGACATGACATGACACACCGGTCGCCCGGTCGCTCGCTCATCGGTCGCCCGCAGCCTCACTCGAGAATCGATCTTTTGCGCGCACACAATCCACCTTGTTATTTTTAAAACCGAACGATGGGCACTTTTTTTCGGAGTGAATAACCCATTTTAATTCTGGTCAATTTTTTTCAGGTTTTATCGTTTGCTTCAGGTTCTATTTTCCTTTTTTTTATCGAGTTCATCAAGGATATTTTTCACTTTTTTTTCGAGTACATGATATACCTCAAAATTTAAATTATCTGAAGAAAAAAACATCAAAATTTTGATTATTTCAATATTTAAAAACATGTTTTTTACATCAAAATTTTGGATTTTTGAAAACTTTAAAAGTATGTTTTTAATATCAGTTTTTGTTGTTGTTGTTGTTGTTTGTTTTTTTAAATATTTATCTTCGTTTTAATAACTATTATTACGAAATTTATTATGTTTTATTTTTTCCCGCAATTGAAACTTATTCTTGGGGAACTATATCCCGGGAGAAAAAAAAAGTTTTTGCAAATCCTGGGGAACTCTTTTAATAGCAATCTTCGAGTATATTCGTCAAGTTTCTTTGAGTAAGGTCGTTGTTGGGACTGAAAAATGAGCTTGGAAATCAAAACGTGCATTATCGGTAGTGAACGAAAAAACCGTGTTTTCCATTCAGCCACTTTTCCCATCCCCCAATCCCAACTGCCCAAGTACGAAGCTAAAGCGAATCTTGATTCCGAATCTGTCGCCATTTTTTCGTTGTGTTCGCACTTAATATCCCGAAAACGATTAGGACCCGTTATTCGTGCATATCAAGGAAAAACAAAGCGCAAAACTTCCATCTGCGCTTCAATCGCTCATTTTGCTTCTTATGACTTTTTGCTCGTTCTTCGCTGCTCTCCTATCAAATTCCATTTATTCGAGTTGACGACTGGACTGCGACATGTTTTTTTAACGGTGGGCTGTCGGACAAACGCTCCCGGGTGGGTAGTCAAGAGATAAGGGGGGAGGTTGATGGCGGGGGGGGGGGCACAGTACAATACCATCGATTCCCCGGTCGAACACTTCGTCATTGATATGCATTCGGTTTCTTTGCAGATTTCTTTCTCTATTTGCTGGAACACGTTCTTTCTATATATTTCCGAGGTACACACGTACACCTAGCCAATCAGATAGTTTCTTTTTAACGCAAAGCGACTAAAATCGATACTTTCCGGGAGGTCCGGACCCACCCGTTCAACACCCGCCGAGCACGATGACCGCTTACGATCCGCTGAGCCGCTTGACAGCACGAGCTGCCGGTCCCACTTACCACCGAAAGAGCTGCTCCAAACACTGAAGAGGTACCCAGCCTCACCCGCTTATTGCGAACTACCCCCACCTCCCTCGAGTCTCACTAAAACCGCTTAACGTCTGATGAACTAGAGATATCCCTTAGTGACCGTTGTGAGAGAAGAGCTTAGAAGTTGTTACCGCACGGCTAGTAAGGCGGGGACTTACTAGGAACGAGTCACAGAGTTTCCTATCGGAATTAATACTCCGAAACGGAGGCTAAATTCAGTTAGTGGGATGTTAAGATAGCGCAGAATGGCAAAGGCATGTGAAGGACATTAACACCCGTATCTGGGTCAGCAGCAGCATATTTTTTGCATTATTATTTTTTATAGGGTGTTACTATTGACCCGACACGCATTAATGCAGGGAGACTTGAACGCATGTAACCTAATGCATTTTAAATGGGAGATGACTTGAACGCACGGAACCCAAATACATTTTAAATGGAGCGGTCGGTCAGTAGACACTCCCTTTCTTATAAACAAAGTTTGCATATTTGATGAAAACCTTAAATTTATTACGGAGATGGTCTAGTAGGTTTCTGGACTAATAATTAGAGTCGAAACGCACTAGAAGAACGAGTTTTTGTCTGGCACAAAGAGCTTCAAAAACACGTCTTTGAAGCTCCCGTGGGTCGAAAGAAGTAGTATGCGATGCGTTTTCTCAACTCGATTTGAATTCTGTTCGCAAAGCTAATGAGATGCAATGAAAGTTATTCAACTTGATCCCCACCCGAGTCTGTACTTTTAAATGTGCCGATTGGGTCAATGGAATACAGCTGTTCGGATTATTATTTCAGGACGAAGACTGGAGAAGTTTTGGGCGTTACCGTGACTGTAAAATTTCCAGATCAGCGAAACAAACCAGTTCTGGAAAGCGCTAGTGGCCTGTTCTTTTTACTTGATAAATAAACGTAAGATTTCAGTTCCCCTTCAAGACGAAACTGGCCTCTCAGATTCGTAAAAAAATAGACCTCCTAAATCGTTGGAGACGCAAAGCTAACCTGTAAATTCTGACAGAACGCATCGACCTTCGAGATTTAGGTAAGAGGAAGCATGGCAAAATCGTAGGAACAGCGTTCTGGATCCTTGATAATCTTAGGGTATTTCAAAGGTGCTTGTTTGTGGGGTAGTACACAACCTGCTGACATAAAGCCACCATTACGGCCCTTGTTAGGGGCCATCCATAAATTACGTTACTGCGACCAGGAAGGGGGAGACTCGAAGCGTAGTGTGAGTGTTGATAGAAATGCGCAGGGACACTTAATGATGTATAGGGCCGTGATCTGAAAATGCTACGTCGTCATTTATTGATGGGCCCTGTACCGCGTCTGAGTGTTAAAAGCTGGCGTAGAAAGAAACATGTACTACATTAAGGTCGTCTCAAAAACAGGATACAAACGACTGATTTTGACTCTCAGGCTTTCTTGCGAATAAAAGACCGTCGAGGGTATCAAGAAGGAAAAAGATTTTTATTTTCGTCACAAGTTTTAGTTCTCAATAGCAATCTGTCATCAATCATTCTGTTAATCTGTACATGTATATGTTCGTTTTCCCAGAGGCTCACAGCCACGAACTTGTCACAGTTTAGGGCAAAAAGTTGTTCTATAAAATTCGAACAAGGTTCGACAATCAACGCTTACAGACCAAAAGTCGATAGGGCATGTTCCTAAGTATTTCTTAGGTGTAGTAACATCGCACTTTTTAGATTTTTTTTTAAATAAACGTAAAAGCTTTATCGTTTCGTCTATGAATACAATCTTCGTCATTTTTAAACGTCAAATCTACGTAATTTATTGCCAAAAAAATCAATTAAAGTTTTAAAAGGCGGATTAAAAATGTTTATACGAAAAACATCTCACCGTTGTTCAAAACGCGTTAACTAAAAATGACTGGATCATGCTCGGCTAGGTGAGGGAAGGTCTAAGACTAGAGCTAAATTTAACCTTCCAATTTTACAGTGTACTGTGTTTTTAGTCTCAAAAACCGTGGTATGGCTCGAAGCAAAAGAAGTCAATGCGAGCCTGCAACATAGGAAAAGTGTTTCCAGCCAAACACGAGAAATTTGAGAAGTGGAAATGTTTCCCGTGGGAGGGGAGCGAATGGTCGTGAGCCCAGCGAAGGTAAAGGAGAAGGGGAAAGAGAGAGGGGAGGGGGAAGGGAGGGGAGGGGAAGGGAGGGGAGGGGAAGAGCGGGGTGTATGCT
>Ga0058701_10000588_pt1 | contig 24597 bp, 18 predicted proteins | sample AgamicOrMae_FD_97039 | JGI IMG/M metagenome (GOLD analysis project Ga0058701, IMG submission 97039) | Agave microbial communities from Guanajuato, Mexico - Or.Ma.e | ecosystem: Host-associated > Plants > Phyllosphere > Phylloplane/Leaf | place: Guanajuato, Mexico | collected 2012-06-04 | reverse complement strand
TCGCCAAGCCTGATGCCGCTTACTTCTCGGCGCCCCTGAGCGGGCGCCGAGAAGTAAGCGGCATCAGGCTTGGCGACCGTTTAGTTGGGTAACCCTAGGTTAAGTTAGGTTAGTTGCCTTGTGGCTCGCTTCGCTATCGCTCCGCTCGGCTTGACGACGGAGGGTAGCACCAAATTTTAACTAAAAGGTTGGAAATGCTACCTTAAAAAATTACAGTGTAGATCATGGAGAGTTAAGTAGTCTCAAAGTGTGCAGAGCCTTGTGAACGTGATGTGTTGTAACGCTCTTGCTTGTGTGTGCAGGCGCGTGTCCATGGATGCAGCGACTGCGGGAAGAGGTATTCGACGGCGAGCAACCTCGCGCGCCATCGCCAAACGCACCGCTCCGCCGCCCAGCAGGCGAGGGAGTGCCCGACCTGCGGCAAGCTGTACGTGTCCATGCCGGCGTTCGCCATGCACGTGAGGACCCACGCGCAGGGCTGTCGGTGCCCCGTGTGCGGGAAGGGATTCTCCAGGCCGTGGCTCCTGCAGGGGCACATCCGGACGCACACGGGTGAGTGCGAATAACCCGAGCGATCGTGCCGATAGCGCCCAGATCATTCATCCCCAAGTTTTGGTTGAAAGGCGCGCGGGAGGAGGTCTCTACAGAAATAGATCAACTTTAAGTGCGTTGTCAGGAATGTGCCAATCCCGGAGAGCACTCGTTTTCCTTAGAAAGGACTTCGTGAAAGGATGCGCGCGCAAATCGAATTATTATTCCTTGGACTTTTAGATAGTTTGGTGCGGAAAACTAGTGCTGTAACTGCGAGGCCTTATAGTAGTAAAGCAACTCGCGATGTGCCAGTTTTGTTCATGATTTGTAATTTCTCTGAGCATCCTGGAAATTGGGGTCAGGTACTCATAGTATTGTGCGATTTTTAATGTATTCAGCGGAATCTGGCAATACCGTACTGATGGTACGAACGATGTATAGTGACATAAGTCAAATCCTTGATTTACCCACTACCGCCCAGCGTTGGCGTTCGGAAAGAAACAATCATTTTAGAGGATCTTTCTAGTTCAGTGTTGTCACCCTTAAAAAATATCTCCCCTTTGGAAACCCGAAATTTGATAATTTAGGCATTTTCCAAAGCTTAAAATTGCGTAATTTAGTGGGAAATTCCTTCGACTTTCTCTTAAGCTAGACTTTACTCCAAATACTTTGAGATGTTATGCGTTAACAAGTTTCTGTGATGCCACTCGGCAGCAGAAGGTGTCGTCGCGCTAGGCTAAGGTGAAACAGCAGAAAGTGCAACCTTTAAAATTTGGAGAAGCTCCTAGTTTCGTTCACTGCTCCTGGAAACAGTTTGTGGCTGATGTAATCAAGTGTTGTGTTTGTGGTTCCAGGTGAAAAGCCGTTCAAATGCCAGGTGTGTGGGAAGGCGTTTGCTGACAAGTCGAATCTGCGCGCGCACGTTCAAACGCACTCCGACGCCAAGCCGCATCGGTGCCCTCGCTGCGGCAAAGCCTTCGCCCTCAAATCCTACCTCTACAAACACGAGGAAGCGTCTTGCCTGCGCAGCAGCCCCTCCTCGCCCCCCTCGCCGACGCCCTCCCCGCCCCCGCGAGAGGCGCCGCCCTCATTAGGACCCCAACATGTCTCAGCGAGTCCCCATCACCGCCTGCCCCCCATGTCACCCCCGCTCTCACCGCCGGACTCACCTTCCAGTGCTACTTGTAAGTGAAATCGCGCTTGTGAAAATGGCGGATTCGGTTTTTATCAACTGGGACCCATCAAGTATCGTTTTATCCTCTTATAAAGTGTACGCGCTCTTAAATGGGCAGTCACTTTTGCTTGTTTTTATGAATGTGAAGGCGAAAATTTCCGGTCAATTTTTATGGAGTTTACAGGAGTGATACTCGTCAGCGGAGGTCTTGTTCACACAAGTAGTAACAGAGTATGTTAAGTAGAATATTTATCTGAAAGGAGAGGTTTTGGAAATGAGAGAGGTTTTCTCTTCGGACAAATGACAGAGGAATTTCGACTTCGCTCAATGTAATATGGATGATCATCTTCAATTCTCCGTTCAGCAAAACTATGTGCAAACTCCCTCCGTGTTAAGAAATGTTAAATCTCTCCGAAGAGAAGAATCCGCGCATTTCGAGAGTACTGCAGTGATGTGCGGGAAATGCCGCTTTTGCGGTCATGTCACTCGTGTATACTGAATGCGCCAGCTTGTTATTGGGACCACTTGTGAATCAAATGATGTGTTGATGTTGTCTCTTGGACGCTATATTTTTGTACTGACCGTTGAAACGACGTAGTAAGTGTAGACGTAAAGAAGGCAGATGTTCGCTGAAATAGGAAAGCTTCAGCCAAGGCCTAAACCAAGAGCGGGAAAACATTGTAAGATCCAAAGCCACATCCATTTTCCATTTTCTCTGTGGGATCACGTGACTCTCAGGTCACGGTTCACTTGATTCTTAATTACGGCCAAAGGCTTCCTTCCGTTAACGAATGTCGGCCTAAATACTCATCGCAAGCCAAGTTTTTCTTTGACATATCACATCGGTAGCCATGGACCAGCCAACGCGAACAGGCGTGAGTCCTGTAGAGTAATGTAGCGCGCCTTAGAAGGGGGACTTATTTTTCAGACCAATATCAAAGGTGCCCCTCTTAGTTTAACGACTAGAAAACTCTTTTTTTCTTGCCTCATGTTAAAGGTGGTAGGGTGACCTGGGACAGCAGCTGTGAAAGTGTTAAAACGTTTGACAGTAAGCGTTCAGAATATCGGACTGTGCCAAAAAAGAATCGAGTTGACAATAACAAACGAATTCGGGATCTAAACTTCTCCAGATCCACTTGTTTTTCGGGGTCAGATCATGTCATACAGGCGTGCTTCAATAGAGTGATCTGTTAACGTCATCACGAGCTAGCGTTTCATTTCACCCCAGCACACTTTTTCCTGTTCCTATTGTGTTGTTTTTAGTGTGGAATGAATGTCCGCTTTAAGGACAATAACTCTGGGGAGAGAATATCATGTGTACTGGAAATCACAGCAAAGAGAGTTTTAAGCAATTAGGGCCCTAGTACCAATGTAAAAGGCGGGTGCAACTTCAGCCCATGCCGCATTTTAGAAAGGTTGACTGAAACCAAAGTAATTTTGGTTTGCGAATGATAGTTGTATTTTGTTCTTGAAAAGTGAACAAAACCCGTAGAAGAAGTTGTGCCATGACAAATAAAGCGTGGTAGTTCCCGTAACAGGAGAGCAATCACGCTAACCGGAAATTGAAGGGTATTTTTATAAGTATAAATTTTCAGTTTATTCGGATCATTTCGTCAGTCTGTCAGACTGATTGCATTTACAAGTTCCTATGTCAGTGTCATGTGTCTGTAGATCCTTTCATATTTGTAGAAAATCGTGAATGTCCCAACTAACACCTTCGAATATTTTTTGTGATATCTGTTTTATTTTTGTCAATAACGTGCCTTTCAATCCAATCGTTTCTTCTAGTATTGTTAGTGTAACCCTCTTTTTCCATCTCGAATTAACCCTCCTTTTGTTATTAGTTGCCCACGACATATCTTTCGCTGTTCTATTTCTTTAACCCGTGTGTTGTCTACTTATTTCTCCTTTTTTGATAACTTCAGCGGTGATTAAAGCCGTTATCAGTATTCGTTTAAGCTTTTATGTTTCAACGTATGTTTTGAAACCCATATGAGCTAGAATGGTACCAAAGCAACCTGTAGCGAGTAGAACGTGAATTTAAGAAGATCGTTCGCGCTCTGAGAGCAGATGTCTGTTCCAAGGAACCGTCTTCTCTATTTTAGGTTATTGTGTTTATTTATTCATGTGCCTATGAATGTATTTTAATTTATTTTTTATTTATTTCATGCATGTTCGGAAGCGACGAAATCACGGACGAGGTTACGCTAGTCAAAAGTAATGGCTAATTATTTGTTTACGCTAGTGTTCCTTTACAAAAAATGATTGGTCACTGATCGACGATGCGAGTTCCTTTTGATAACAATTTTTCTTCTCATCTGGCATCATGTTTTCAAGATGCGGTGTGCTACATTAGCCAGCTTCGAAACTAGATTCTCTGTTTACTATTTTTAAGAATAATCTTCTCATCCTCGTTTGTTTGCTTATTTTTTCCGTTTAGCCGATACTGGATCAAACCCGGGTTTAAGAAGTAGTTTGTCCTACGATACCGTTGCCGGTACTTACGTATATGTTCACTTCCAGAAGCTTGTTATTTTTCATTACTGTTTACCCGGATTTTCTTCAAACTCGGCATTATTTTATTTGGCCCGGATTGTGTGACCTGACGATACATACGAATGCCGGTACAAATTGGTTAAGAAAAAAGTAACTTAGTAATACCTCATTGTTAACGTTTTCTTGTAGCGTCCTGCATTTCCTCATTTCTGAACAAATTAAATCGAGTAATAATTATTGCACCTAAGGTTCGACCATTGCAAGTAGTTTCTGTTGAAGGCCTTGTGTATAAAGTTTGTAAAAAATATAGCATGTATTGTGTGTGTGTGTGAGGAGTACGTCTTGATTTTGTATCTACCTGACTGAGTATTTGTTTTACTATGATGATGATCATAAACGCTGTTTATTAAAAAAATAAAAGTTGAAGTTCTCGCCAACTGGGCTATTTCTTTACCTTCGTCAGAACACGGGAAAGGACCATTATACATCATTTCGCAAAATGGGATTTTCTTGGATCTACGACGATAGGGGAATAAGAGTGGGGGGGGGGGTAGAAAAGAGAATTTTGTCATAAAACTTGAAATACCTCGGCGAGGCTATAAAAAATAAATATTAAAAAGCCTGGCATAATCGCCGTGCAGGCAGTATACACCTATCGACGAAAACTATCAACTACCATCAGTTTTACGACTCGTAGATCTCATTGATAGTTGCTAAAAATTTTCTGTGTACCGGTGTACATAGGCAACCCTCTTTGTGTGAATGTCATGTGGGATGCCGGCGTTGCACTCTTGGTTATTTCCAGTTATTTCAGTGGTTGGTCCCTTTGATAGTGCGCTCTTGGCTTTACTATGAGAAGTCCCCGTCTAATGCTTTTTCTGTGCAAAATTTAGTCAACTTTTGGACCGTTGATACCGGTAAAAATCCAACATTATCATATTTTATTTTATTGTCTGCATCGGATTGTCGGTACTTGGTCGGCACGGTACGACAGCAAATAGCAAACCAGCCCCCTGATTTAAGCCGATTTAAGTTTATCAATAAATTTTGTAGCAGAAAAAGTGAGGAGGTGTTACAAAACGGTTCGCATCCGCAATATCTCATACTCGCGCATTCCGCTGTGTTTCTCATAACCAAACATGGCGGCGTACAGACAGAGTTCGTTAACCGAAATCATCGAAGGCTCTTTTAGACAAATTCCGTAATGGCCGCTTGTTTAATATTGCAGTAATCTCGCCGTGAACAAAGTAACGAAGTAATTTTGCGGCGACAACTTTCCTGTAAACCAGGTTTAGGCCATGGGGTAAGTTCTGCATTAAATATGTAAAATATTAATTTGATCTCTAACTTTGTGACAGCCGTCCGGGAGGTAACCAAACAGCGCGTTGAATGTTCGCTGGTTATTTCCTGCTTTTGTTGACATTTTAAATATTTAATTGAAGTATTAAACATAACGTTCTCATTTAAAATTCATACTTGATATCTAGGATCTGGATATTAATTTTTAGTTGAATGTGTTCATTGCGTCATGGTAATCATAACCCTTCTCACCGGATTGGTTATCAATTCGTTTATTTTTTTTTTTCGTACGTTTTCTTGATTAGTGTTGAGTCCATGGGTTTAAAGAGGAAGACTATGGGCATGGTCCTCCTCCACGTAGCCTATCATCTGTTTATTTTCTTAACTCATTTTATTTATCTACCCATTTTTCGAACGGTATCAAAACGCTCCAGGCAATCATTTTCTCCAACTAGATAAAACGTGTAATGGAAATTTCGTGGAGCTTTTTAATTTGAAGAGCTCCAGTATTAGTAGAAATGCGATCGTGAACTCTCGGATTTGTCATTTTTCTTCTCACCGTGAACGTTCTTCTAACGTTCTCGATACGTTTGCTATCGCAAGTCGTTGCCCTCAGCTTTGCATTGATTAGTTATTACTCCATCCGTAATCATAACTTTCCCCATGTAGCTGAATCTTCTTCAGCAACACTAGTAATTGGACTTTGTGCTATTATACTTCATCCTCCATAGTCATTTTTTTGCCTCTGTTGTCTCTCATCAGGTCATCAGATGAGTCTGATGCGTCAGTAGAGTCTGTGGAAGCATCTAAAGAGGAGACTCCAACGCCAGCGTCAGCTGCCAAGGAAGAAGCTGTGAAGCCCTCGGATTCAAAGAAAAAAAAGAAAAAGCATAAACATCATAAGCATAAAAAGCACTCCTCAAAACATGATAAACATGAAAAGGGTGAGAAAGGAGAAAAAAGCGAGAAGGGAGAAAAAAGTGAGAAGGGAGAAAAAAGTGAGAAGGGAGAAAAAAGTGAGAAGAGCGACAAAGGTGAAAAACATGACAAGTACGTACAATATTCTAAGTATATTCTTGTATTTTCTTGGAGGTGATTTTTCTTTAACAGCATAATCTCATTTTTTTGCAGGAAACATAAAAAACATAAGCACAGGAAGCTGAGTGAAAATGCAGATGAGAAGAAGAAACCTAGTAAAAGTGATAGCCCTCCTAAGAAGGTAGCAAAGGAAGCTCAGAATGGATCAGACAATAAGTCAATCTTTAATGGCAATAATACCTCCCCTGCCTCTGAAGGCAACCCTGGTGCAGGCACCAGCAATCCAGTTGACGATGAATCAGATATTGAAGTAGCTGTTATTGAAGATGAGATTGATCTGGAGGAATTGATGCGTCAGAAAGTAAGTAATGTCTACTGCTAAAAGTTAGCAGCAGTGTTTTTACTGTTTAAGTGCCAGCTTTGACTAAAAGCCCTGTTTATCTATGATGTTGTTTAATGATTTAATCCGTCTCTTGTCAGTTCATAATTCCAATCAGCTTGCGTTTATTAAGTCTTTTGTTAAATCATTTTTATCTATGTTTTCTGAAATGGTCTTGATCAATTATAACAATAAAAGAAGTATGAGTTAAGACAAGTAAACTATAAAAAGATTCAGCAAGTCCTTGTTTCCATATTTTAACTTCTGTGTATGTGGAACAAATGGAATTACAAGGGATGTCGTTCATGTCCCTGACACATGGTTGCTTTATTCTAAGGGTAGAGTCCTATCATCAATTTTGACCATTTCACTGAAACAGCCATTTACCCTGAAAGTATCTAATTGATCTGATTGTTTGTGAAAGCAGATCTTATTCCAGACCAGAGATTGCTGCAGAGCAAGTTACTCTGACGAAGCCAGAAAAATGGACATGTTGTGTCCGCGCCTGCTAGTGTACACTCTTCGGCGCTCTCCCGTGGCATTTTGGGCCGTCACGTCGGAATTATGTGAGAACCTATCAAGAGAACCTCACTTACATGTTCTTCCTTACATTATTAAAACCTAACAAATATATGGAACACAGTCCCTAAAAGATACGTTTTTGTGTTAAAATCTATATTGTGTTTCTCTAAACTAGTTGCCATACTGCTTTGAAGAAATTGGGACTGCTTAATACCTTATTATGAACACCTTGTGCATAATCAAACAGAGGCCAGTATACTAAACTGTTTTGGATATTTATGAATAAAAAATATTATATACATTTAAAATCATTAAAAAAAATGAAGTCTTGGGCTGATGTAGAATTGTAAGTGTGAAGTCTGACCTGAGTGGCAAGAGATGATTATTTAATTAAACAGAGGTCTATATTCAGGGTTTGATGGGTTAGTTATTCTAGACCGAGATAGCGTTACTAAAATCAGCTGGCACTAACATAGTAAATTTTTTTTAACTTGTATAATATTAAGTCAACCTTTCCTTTTTTGTGTCACTGATTTTTGTGTCCGTGGATTTCAGGCTTTGCTCCAGGCGTGTTTAGGTGAATACGCATCTGATGAGGAGGATGGAAGAACGACGGATGGGAAAGGGAAGAGGAGTAAAGAAAAGAAGGACAAAGACGCCAAAGGAGGACCAGAAATCATCCATCTTTCGGACGATTCTGACGCAGGCGCGGACGCGCAGTAAGTCGGATTTGTGGAAAAGTTTCTTTAGTAATCTTCGCTAATACATTTGTTTGGAAGAGTGGGAACAACTTGATTTTCCGCTTTGAAAACGGAAATGTGGTGAAAGGGTTTTTTGACGGAACGATGAGAAAATTTCTTCGCAACAACTCACGTTGTAGTTGTAATCGCTCATGTTGATGATTTTGTGGACAGGTCCAAGCACAGAAGAAGCAAATCAGCAGCGGTTACGATTATCGGCGAAAAGCGGGGCGAGAAGCGGAAAGCAACGGATATCAAGGAACCTGTCAAGAGGCCAAGGGAATCGGAAAGTTCGCAGAAAAAGGACTATAGAAGAGACGATGATTCAGTCAGGTCAGTGGACTATCGTTTGGGAGGAGGTTACTAGACAAGGATTGGTTTGAATACATTGAAGCACTCTCTCTTGAAGGCACAAATCATTTAAACGCGTAGGGTGTATCTTCCGGGCAGTGAATTTTCATCCAATTTTTTTGGGGGGGTTTCATAGGAGAGACGATGAGGTTCGTCGTCGTGTGGATCCGCCTCGCAGGAGAGACGAGGGCCGGAAACGGGTGAGCAGAAGTCGCTCCCCCAGCGGCCTCAGCGGCCGGAAGCTGGACAGAGACCGCGAGCGCGCAGAGAGGGAGCGCGACAGAGATCGCGACCGTGAGCGGGACCGCCTCAGGGAGCGGGACAGGGATCGGGATCGGGATCGCGTGAGGGAGCGCGATCGGAGGCCTCGATCGATATCTCCTTGGAGGCAAGACGGGCGAGGACACAGACACAGACCTAGTCATCGAGGAAGGTAAGTTCAATCCGCTTCATCTGTTGGTGACAATGATCCGAAGGTGCGCTCTCATTATCACAGCCACACGCAACTAGCGAGGTTTGCTTGCCTAGTTTGCGTATTGGAAATCTTTCAAACGATTTCAAATCAGTGACGTCGGAGATTCGCAATGTTACTAAAACGCGACTAATGAGGAATGATTCGGTGAATGGAGCGCCTTATGGCTTTAGCCTCCGTTACGCATTGCAATGTCTTTTTTTTCTTTCCAGGACGCACAAGGGCCGTTACGATAGAGACGACAAATTTAAAGGAAGTCTTTCGGAAGGCTTGAAAGTGGACAGGTCCTCTTCTTCCGAGGAGGAGTAAGTGTCTCTGTTGGAAATTGTGTCGACCAAAGCTCTTTTTTTGAGTCTTATCCCAACGTTACTTTTTGACAGAATTCCGGATATCAGCATCGACGAGGACGAAGAAGAGGACGAAGAAAAAATTATTGAAAGGCGCCGGAAACAGCGAGAAGAACTGTTGAAGGTAGTTGAATTCTTGTTTGCTGCTTCTTCTTGAGTCATGTTCAACTTGCTGGCTTTATGAGCAGCTGTCGAGAGCGGGTCGATGGGTTCGGGAGTCTCTGAGAGCTGAAAATCGCGAAGACCCTTGGAATCTGGCCGGATGGGTAACACCGCGCCTTCCACGGAGCCGCTGAGTTGACCTACCCTCGCTCTGACGACGTACGCTTGTGTGACGGTGAACTTGGTTTTGTGTTGCAGAGGTTAGGTGCTGTTAGCGAAGATTCGAACATGTCGGCGTCCATCGCGAACCTGTCGGAGCCGAGCAGTCCCACCAGCAGACCGGAGTCGACGGACGTGGCCGCCGCCCCCGCCGATGCCGCCCCCGCCGATGCCGCCCCCGCCGATGCCGCCGCCGCCGCGAGCAAGCCCCAGGCAGCCGCGTCGGAGCCCAAAGAAGCCGACAAGCCGGAAGAACGGGCCAAGCGGAAGTCGAGGTTCGACGTGCCGGTGAAGGAGGAGAAGGAAGACGCGGCCCAAGAGGACAAGAAGGACAAGAAGGAGGGGAAGAAGAGCGACTGGGATATGTTCGCAGAGCAAGATTTCGGCGGCGGATTAAATGTAAGTACAGACGTCGAACAGCCTTTTTCAGAGAAAAATATACGTACTTCTGAGTACCGTATAGCCCTAATAACTAATTGAAATACACACACGATTCGTCTCTTCCCACGATTCCCCATTTGTTGGGACCTAGAAAACCCAGCCTACCACTTCCCGTCGTTGAAACAAAAGTGATGTACGGTTGCGCTGCTATACATTATTTTATGTATACACGCATAAGCTTGAATTCGAAAGTTCACGTTGGATCTTCGAAAAAAAATCAATTTTGATTGGCTTAAAGGTCTTTTAAGTCACTGACTTGACTGGCAGCCCGCTGTAGTTTGAACCATGTCGTAATAGAACGGGTTTTGAAGAAGGTTTGCTTGTGTCGCAGAGTCCGAGCGCCATGAACCAGCCGGGCCGGGGGCCTGAGAACCCCAGCCTGACGGACAACTGGGACGACGCGGAGGGATACTATCGCGTGCGGATAGGCGAGGTCCTGGACGGGCGCTACGTCGTGTACGGCTACACGGGCCAAGGCGTGTTCTCGAACGTGGTGAGGGCAAGGGACGGCGCAAGAGGCAACCAAGACGTGGCCGTCAAAATTATTCGGAACAACGAAATTATGTGAGTACCTTAGCGTGGCGCTGCAGCGCTGCGTTGCGTTGCGCACCTCACTCACCGCACTCCTCATCCAAGACAATGTACCCTGATTTCATGGACTCCAATCTAACTAGATTTAGCTCCTCTTACTCCAACCTAACCTGCAAAGATTGTAGTTGTTAAGGACACGGCAAATGAATGGGGGCTACGGTGTGTTTTCGGTGTGATTGATGGCGTTGTGTGAATATTTTCAGGCATAAAACTGGTTTGAAAGAATTAGAAAATTTGAAGAGACTCAACGATGCCGATCCGGACGATAGGTTCCACTGCTTACGCTTATTCCGACATTTCTTCCACAAGCAACATCTGTGCATGGTCTTCGAGCCGCTCAGTATGAACTTAAGAGAGGTAACGAAATTATCACTCATCTCAATGTGCTTTGAATACTCTCCGATGAATATAATAGGTGAATTCACGGTGGTGCTTACGTGTCGTTTATTCTTGCAGGTGCTGAAGAAATATGGAAAAGATGTGGGGTTACACGTGAAAGCTGTGAGGTCCTACAGTCAGCAACTGTTTTTAGCTTTGAAATTGCTCAAGAAAGCTAACATCCTGCACGCCGATATCAAGCCGGATAACATTCTCGTAAGTTGTCGTTCAATATGTTTCCAGATCACCCTTTCGGTTTAGTTACTAATTCATGTTTCTTGTTCTCAAGGTCAATGATACGAAGTTAGTGTTAAAGCTGTGTGATTTCGGCTCTGCATCCCATGTGGCTGATAATGAAATCACGCCGTATCTCGTGAGCAGGTTTTACCGTGCTCCTGAAATTAGTAAGTTTGATTTTTCGTATGAACCAAGTACGTCGTTGTCTCAGGGTTCAAACGATCTCCGTGTCATGACGTATCTAATGGATAGATTTATATTCGATCGATGTGTTGTAAATCTCATCAAACTTTGTCGTGTTTGTGTTGTAGTTCTTGGCATTCCTTACGATTTTGGCATTGATATGTGGTCCGCGGCATGCACAATATATGAGCTGTATACGGGGAAAATCTTGTTCTCGGGGAAAACAAATAACCAGGTACGTACAAATTCACTTAGTATGTGCCTCTGGCTTTAAGTGTTTTTCTGTTTTTAATTGGAAGTGTATCTGTTCTAGATGCTGAAATTTTTCATGGACCTGAAGGGTAAAATACCGAATAGGGTCATTCGCAAAGGTGCCTTCAAAGATCAGCACTTCGACTCCAACTGTAATTTCCTGTACCACGAAGTTGATAAGGTTACAGAAAGGGTATGTATTACAGCAATCCTTAATCCAAAGTCTACTGTATACTGTAATATCACTCACTGATTTTATTTTCTGATATTTCAGGAAAAAGTCGTGGTGCTAACCACTCTGAACGCTTCAAGAGACTTGCATGCCGAGCTCGTCGGAAACCAAAATCTCCCGGAGGACCAAGCCAGGAAAGTTGCGCAACTCAAGGATCTTCTAGATAAAATTCTCATGCTGGATTCGAGCAAGCGGCCGCCGATCAACCACGTCCTCGTGCACCCCTTCATAAACGAGCGCATTTGATCGGCTGCGCAACTGGAGGCGGCGCTTCGTTAATCGGTCTCGCTGAGTCGCTTTCCGTGGAAGCCGGAGGCAAGTAGAACGGTTCTTGTGCGACTGGTGAGGAGTCCCGTTCGGTAGCCGCTGCTGCGTGTCTTGTGTTTTTACCGTGGGCTCGAGGAACCAGGAGAGGTCAATTTTGTACCAAAGTTTTTTACGAACTGAAAATGTGTTCAGGTGGACTCAAAATATGTCTTTATAGGAGCGAATTTTCATCAGACTGAGCTAAATTTTGCTTTTAGTGGGTTCTGTTCAGAGTGCGTTACGTTTTTACAGTATATTTTCGGAGGATCGGGTGATGTCTCAGTCCCCTGATTGGTGCTGGAAGCATGAGACAAAGTCTTTTAGTAATTTTGTTGGATCAGTGATCTCAGATTTTTGTGAAAAGTCGCTTTCTTGGTTAGACCATTTTAAGATTGACAAATTTTCGGAATCGTTTTTCTTGTGTTACCGTTAGTCATGAACCGCTTTTAACTGCTTCCCCAAAGCAATTCAGATATCGTATTCGGTCGGTCTTCAACGACTCCTCCAAAAAGCAGGAATATTATTTAATTTCGTGAATTCTATAAATAAAGTATGTGTTGTTTTTATTGCTAAATTAAATGCATTTTACGTTTGCATCGATGAACGCAGAACGTTTTTTCTTCGATATTTACGAGGCACTGGTGTTTCTAAGCGTGTGGTGTTTGTCGCACCTCGAAAACGGAAAAGGAAGTCGTCGCCTTTGTGTAGTTCTTGTCACACTGCACTGATGTTTGTGTGATTCGTTACTTTCGTCGGCATAAAAATGCGGGTATTTTCGGCAGCACTAGCTATTTTTTTAGTATTCTGAAATTGGCTGAAACAAGGGTATAAAAATGTCGAGTTACCTCTGAACTGCTTGGGCTCTTCTAAGAGCATTGAACAAGTGAGAACTGTTTCACGGTGCTTGAAATACCTGTCTGGAGCTCTGTTGGCATCATGTAAAAGTGCCAAGCACAGCTGGAAATTCCCGCCAACAGTATAATATTGAGTGTGCATCGTGTTACATTTCGTACCAGGTACCAAAGAGCTTGGTGCCCCAGAGGAATTTTATTTCGTTCTTAAGTTGGTATCAAGTCACGTGCTATATTCCTCGTTGGAAACTAAATTCCTACTCGTGGCTATACAACCACAATCTTTTGCCATCTGTAGTTGTGGGACATTATTCGGAAGGGATGAAAAGAAGTCAGCGTGATATATTTATTCCGCTTTGCTCAAGCGGTTCGCTGGGATTATTCAGCCAGAAGGAAGACCTCCAGCAATCATAATCTCTTCTCGTGTATTCATACGAGGTGAGAGTTTGATCTCTCGGTGGCCACTTTCCTCTCCCCAACAACGGCAACATCAATTTATTGTATGTGCGTTGCTTGTTGCTATTGGACTGGTTATAATTATTGATGATTCGCTTTGCCGGCTCAAAGTGCTCCTCGCCAATGTAGGCAGCATGAATCGGACTGTTAAATTTTTAAACATTGTGTAAATAGTCACTAAATGATTTTGCACGAGTGTGCAAAAAAATATATAGTACACGGATTCATTTCTTTGTGTTTTTCTTAAAGAAATAAATCTCAGAAGGAATCTGACAGATATTTTCATTTTGTTCCTCCGCCACCGACAAGGTAATCTCTCAGGAACAAGATACTCTCAAAGTATCTTTCGCTTGCTAATCATGTATTATTATAGAGACTCACAAGGTATTCTTTCAGAGGCGTTTTGGTTTCCACTAGGCCGCGCTCGGAAACAATTTTGTGTGCCCGAAACATTGAACTTTTATGAGAGAGTAAGAGACAGTATCAACAGGGTATTGGTTTCGAGCGTAGCCAGGGCAGAATACGAATATCTTACAGGGATACGGAGATGGCGCGAGGTTTTATCTATCTGTTCTCACCTAATCGAGCGTATATTGTACTATTGGGTGATGAATCTCAAGAGGTTTGCTGATAAGCTTTTGCAATGACGATCTCGGAAATACTTCAGTCAGTGGAACTTCAAGCTGTGGACGGATGAAGAATGATTGTTACGAATTTGATTGTAGTTTTGAGCATTTTAGGAGCAGCATGGAGCGCCTTTCCTGATGAGGTGATTAATACCGGCTCATTGCTTTAGTTTTATTTATATCCCCTCCATTCGTTAACCCTTGTCTATCCGTCACAACAAATTCTATCAGAGCCCGATGCTTGTTTGAGCAGGAAATGTAAATAGTCGCGAAAATGGATTTATTAATGTCCATATCATACCGATATTTTCCTCGTCCTCGGATCAAAGAATATCTGCAATTAATACATGTCATGTACGCTATGTTTCTTTCAATTTACACGGCACGTAAATGTCTTGTAACCGCAGGGCAAATTGCTTTCATGTTTGGAGACTTCAATGCTAGACCTTAATGATGAAAATACTTAAAATGGTTCATCACTCTCTATTGTACTATCGCGGACAAAAGAAACGGAACACCTCTTGGATTCGCTCAATTTCAAATTGGCACTTTTTTTTTAATCAAGGGAGGTAAAACTGAACAAATTTTCCTCACTTGTTCTTTTGATGTTTATCTATATTTAGTCAAAAATTCGGGGCAATACCTCACCCGGTTGAAAAGTTACGAGAGTTTGAAAAAGAGGAATCTTGGTGATTGTTCCGTTTCTTTTGTTTGCGATAGTACTACCTGCAGGCAATATCGTAAATCTCGGTGATTTCTCATCTGTGTAATCCTGTGAGCAGCTATGAGGACCTCTTCATACGGAATAGGAAAACAACATCACGCGGAGATAATTAATGCTATAGCTAAACATAATTAATTTTGGGCAGTCATTGTTAAAATTGATTTTATGTGCAGAAAATTCGAACTAAGGCCCCATGGTTAGTTGTGCCTCGATCGGAAAATGGCAAGTATTCTCTGCGTTTTCTGTTAAGTAAGAGTTGTTGTCTGTCACTAGGTTATATGAGTATTAAAATACTCATAAAATGATGATTTCTCGAGAAAAAAATCCAAAACAATGAATATTTCTTTTTGCGAACCAATGTCTCAACATTAGGAATTTTACTGGTGGTAATTAAGTTTTATAATCCTTTAAGAATAACGAGGTCTTATCTTAAAGCCTCCGGACGGATATGTTGATCAAAGAGAGGCCTCAACGGCGCTTTTTTTTACATTTGTGACGTATTACATTTTTTTTTTAATTTCAAGAAAATGAAGTGACGGTTAATTTTTGAATGAGTGAAACAGAGCCTTACACATAGATTTTGCTCTAAAATCTTTTTCAAGCTATTTGATTTTTAAAGTGGTTTTGTGGACCGCGTCTAAAAAAAAAAAAGTTTTTTTAGACGTTACTTGAACATCGAAACGAAGTCGAATCAACGTTGAAACGATCTGACAATGAATTCGGTACCGGTATAGAAGATATTGAGCCAACGTCGATTCGACCCGTTTTCGATCTGTATTTATCACTGGATTTGGGAGCTACGTAATGAATTGATTAATCTTTGATTAGTTGTCCCCGAAGAATTTCCGTGGCAAGCAGCTGTGATAGCAGACGAGAGCGTGTTTTGTGGAGGCTCCTTGGCGTCGAAGAAATGGGTCATGACTGCGGCTCACTGCACCCTGGACTTGAAAGTGTTCGATCTCGCCATTGGCTCTCGCCAGCATGTCCACCAGACCACCCGGAAAGTCATCAAGCATCCGGAATATAATCAAAACTCTCAAGAAAAAGATATAGCTCTTCTAGAGCTACCCAAAGAAGTAGAGATGTCACGTAAGTTTCCGCTAACCTTGATCCAAGAATCTTTTTACCCGATTTTAACCGAATTGTCTGTTTTCGACCCTATCCAAATATTCGCTCAAAAACAAAAATCCCCCAATAATTAGTTTATTAAAAAAAAGGAGAAAAGAAAAGTGCATCATTACTACTAAAAGCCCATCGGGTACATTTTGTCCCCCTTTTTTCTTCTTTTTTTTGCGAAATCTCTTATTTTTAAAATTTTGAGCTGTTGCCTGCGTAGAAATAACTTGACTCTGCAATTGTCTACTCGGGTCGTAATATTTTAGCGATGAGTTGGTAATATTGGCTTTGCTCTTCCAGAGACGGTTGGCGCTGCACGCCTTCCTGGTCCGGGAACAAACCTGGAAGGCCTTACTCTGACCTTAACAGGATGGGCAACCCTACAAGATAAATTATCCATCTGGGCTGGCGGTAAGATTTATGCTGATATCGGTACCTTAATTGTACAAGGAAATATGGACAAACGTCCAAATATTGCCAATTTTTCCAGTTTCTGATAAAATATGGTACTATTGGGGAGGTGCCGATAAACGCAGTAGATGAATTGTCTGTACTGAAAATGCGTCCGACCACCTGGGTGTTGACTACCGGTAACAGCGATGTTCTTGATATCCAACCTTATACGTGAATTATATAGTTCGTTTTATTATCAGCATTCGGAAGACTAGAGGATGACATACTGACCCTAGTTCTCAGTTTAAGACACACAGTGCGACCTTGCCAAGCCAACAAAGCTTAAGAGGGCTTCCAAAAACGATGAAGAAGAGTAATTGAATAACTGGTTTGATTTCAGTATCTCCTCCTCCCCTGAAATCGATCCAGGTCAGCGTTGCTCCCGACCGCGAGTGCATCATGACCTACGAAGGCAGTTTTTCACCAGATAAAATTTGCTTGGATACCACATCAAGCCCCCACGACGAGGGCATCCTTGCCCTAGCCGACGGCGGTCAACCTCTCGTCTTCTTGGAGTCGGACGGGAAGTACACCCAAGTTGGAATCTTATCGTTTGGGCCCGGCAGCAGCAATTTGCGCCGCCCTGTAGTTGCCACAAACTTAATCCCTCTTACAAATTGGATTAAAAATACTGCAGGTTTAAATCCGTAATCAAAACATCAATAAAATATTAACAGAGATAATTTTTCTGTTATTTCATCGTTTAACTTCCTCAAAATGATCTTAAATGAGCCGCCACGTTGGAGTATCGTAATTCACCCGATTCACGTACCGGTAACTCAAAATATATATGTATTTAGCATTGACCTATTCAACTATACAAACTGATTTTTCCTGCGGACGTGGAACGTCTAACGTGCAAATAGATGATTTTAATTAAATCCCAGGCCCTAAAATCCGCTAAGCCCATCTCAGCGGCTACGAAACTAACACCTGCGCACCGGATCCGCTTAAAATCCGGTAAGAATTTGAGCGGATCCGGAAGATTTTTAGCGGGTCCGGTATAGAGGTGTCAGTTTCGTAGCCGCTAAGGGGCTTAGCGGATTTTTGGACCTGGAATTTACGAAAATTTGACAAGAGAAAGTTTTATTAGGCCTTTTCATATTTCAAAGAAAAATGCCAAACTTACGACAAAACCCCTTCTTGAAATACAATTATTTTACTTGAAACGGCAATACCGTATTTTTTCGGTATTGTTACCTGAATACTATAGTTGATTAAAGACTTTTAAAGATTTAAAAAAACTGCTTCTATCACCTTTTTTTTAACAACTTGAGTGTCTGTGGTCGAGCTTGATGCATCCAAAACAAATTTAAAATTCATTACGTGCATTGAGAAGCAGTTTCTTGCCTAGAAATAGCTACTCAACTACAACTCCTTAAATACAGCAGTTGCTACCGGTACGTTAGGAAATCTTCCTTTAGGCACCTATTTAGTACCTTTTTCTTTTTTACGGTATGTCATCTTCAACCGAAAGGCAAATTCAGAGAGGCGCTGGTCTTTTAAAGCCACCTTGCACCTTGCTCATACCGTAAGTTACCGCAATCCCCGCAATCCATCCCCCCACCCACGGTCTCTGCACCGTGCCCCCACCACAAGCGAAAGCGCCGGCCGGCGCGCTGCGTGCGACGCAGATGGAGGATACGCGCATATCTTTTTTTCTGTCTCTCTCTCCCCCATCAGTAGCGTGAGTCCGTGAGTCGAGTCGATCGGTGCGGGGTCACCATCGGTGCGGTGCAGTTGAGTCGGCCGTTCCTGTAGGCAGAGTTTGGTTGTGTGTTGAAGTGACTTGAGCTACGTCAAAATGGTCGCGACTGGAAGTGCAGCATGGAATACAAACAATCCTGTATTCAACGCTTACGTGTTTTACAGCTCACTTCTCATTTTGAAATTCCTCGCCATGGGACCGCTTACTGGATTTAAGCGCATTACCCGTCGGGTGAGTAGAGGTTATGGTGCCCTGCTGGAGTGAACCTAGCCGAGTCATTCAGATGGGAGATGTGGCTTCATTCAAGGTTATGCGTGTTTTCATTTAGACTCCCAAGGATATTTTTCTCCTTGGAATACGTTTTTAGCATCAGACGGAAAAACACTGTGCGTAGTTATAGATGGGCCCTTACATAATATTCACCGCTTATCACCGCTATCAGTTTTTTCCTTAAAAAGTGCCGATTCATCGAGTCTGCTCCAACAGTCAATACACAAATTACCCTTTTCGAAATTTGATACTGCACTTGTCACTGGGACAACTGAAGAGAAGATCTTCCATTATCAAAGTGTTCAAAGATGTTCTAACTAGTTTTACCGGTATGACACGTTTCTCTCTCTTTTTTTTTACGGGTTTGTAACTTAGTTGCCCGATCAAAAGACTGTTTTCCAATGATGCATCTACGGAAATTATATTCGAAGGACTAGAATAACGCCCATCAACATCTCGACAAGTTTGCAGGAGTCTAAAAGATGGTGCGAAGTACGAAGGTCTAGCCTGGGTTGATTACCGTGCTCTCTAAAATTATGATTCTGGTCGTGCTATCACCTTATCTTCTCTAAATAAACGTGATTAATTTCGAGCAAAAGATAAAGCGCCCTTCGGCATTAATTTAAAAAAATACCGATTTTTTCACACTTTTATTCAAGCTAGATTTTTACCCATTCATAGTACATAGACGCGAGCCCGGAACTTTCCATTATTACACTTCTTAGATCTAGACTTAAACTACTTCAGCTTAATCAATGTTATTTCTTAGGCAAGTTAATCTATACCGGTAGCGAAGGAGTTGGCGAGTAACATTGTTTTTAACTGTGTTTAAAATCGTGAGCAAGCTATAGGTACCGGTAACTGCTGAGTTTATTTGGAAGGCGGAAATTTAGACCGCTAAAGAAATTGAGATATGTGTGTCTCGGGTGGATGACGTTTTTAAAGCGATTTCTACTTGCTTATAATGCAAGATAAGCATAGAAAACTGCGCTTTAAGTCCAAGATATAAACAGACTGTATGTCAATTGATGTAACAGCCCCTGACAAGTGACGGGATGCAACACTCATTACATGAGTGTTTTAAGAGTTGCCTATCTAAATACTTTCCGCGCTTTTGCTCCTCTTTTTATTTGTTCTATATTTTGACTGATTCAAACGTTTCCTGCAGTTATTATTGAGCTTTTAATTACTTTTTTGACAGAATCTATACTTAATGCCAACTAGAATGACATCAATAATGAAAAACAACCAAAACGTCTTACTCCAAGCTTTTTTCAAATTTTAAAATACCACAATCATTTTTGTCATGTAGACACGCAAGACATACCATCGCCAAGGCCCAAGGGCAATTTGGAATAGGATATGACGTCACATGCATTGCACTTCGCTGTAACCGGACAAATCTTGCGGTCACGAAAATGATACCTCTAATTCACTGTACCGTACCAGTGGTGTAGCTTATGTCGTATTGGCGAGCGGCATTGTCTCTTCAAATTAACTATCGGTAGGGTACTCAATAAAGGGCTTTTGTTGATCTGTGCTATGAATCCGCTCCCTGCCCTCATCATTTATGATCCATGTGAAAGTTTTTAGCTCCTTTCTTAATATACAAGTCTGTTTGCGAGCTTTCTCAAGACACACACTTTTCGTCATTCAGCGAACCAACAGCACCCACCATTTACATTCAGTTCCTCGTCAACTTGAAGCAAAGGCACTTTAGATGCCAAATTTGCATCGCGAATTTTGAGGAAATGTGTGTGATTGCGGTTTTGATTTGTTTCAGGTATTCGCAAACCCTGAGGATCGGATGGGCAAAGGAGACAAGGTCGGCGTCAATCTTGACCCCGACGTAGAAAGAGTGCGAAGGTGCGTAATCGGAAACGTTTATTCATGTGGCTGATAACAGTATCGAAAAGCATTGGATAGGCCTGTTATTGATGCACTAGTAGGGATTTTAAGTCCTAACCTCTTGGTCTGGACTAGAGTACTTTATTTGGACAAGCGACTTATGATCTCGAGGTACCGAATACCGGTGGCGAATGCGCCTGGGTTCCTAGCCGGAAGGTGCAGCCAGGGACACCGCTGATTCGTGGGAATTTTAACTCAGTGACCTTCCCAAGATCGTACAAAATTAAGAATCACTCGACGATTCTATTTGCATCCTGATTTTGAAGGGAGAGGCAGAAACTAACGATTTGCTGAGTGTAGGTTTAGGAAAAGTAGGTGAAGGGACCATCCGTAAAGTGGGAGTCTTCCAACTCAACGATTTTACTTTCCTCTCCTCTCCTAGGTTACATTCATTTATGCCCGAAAGGATGGGCTGAAGTGGCAACCGCTGCTCAACCGTTGGACCATTATGTGTTGTTTATGCCCATATCAATGGGAGGATGGAAATGGCGCTGAAAATCGAGTTGAGATAAGACGGGAATCTGTTTGTAAACCTTCCTAAATATAAATGCCATTTTTAATTATTTATTTTTATTCGATTTGAGCCGCCGCGCCGTTCGGGCGACACTTGTGGTTTATTTGTCCCCGTTCGTGGCGGGTCGAGCAACGGCATCCAATTTGGGCCAAACCCTACCGACTTATCACTCTTTGTTACCAACCGCGCTGTCACAATTGTCTAATAATTGTGTCAAAGTCCTATAATAAGAATGCGATAAAGTGAGGCAACTTCCTCGGCTCTACAACAAGCTATGATAACGGGCCGGGCCTCGCGTCGATTGGTCGACGAAATCGCAGCTCACCCTTCAAAGGACTCATTTTGTTGGTTTTGTCGCAGAGCTCACCAGAACGACATCGAGAACATCCTGCCGTTCCTGACTGCTGGACTTCTCTACGTGGCGATTAACCCGAACCCCGTCGTGGCTCTCAACTTGTTCCGAACCGTGTTCGCTGCCCGAGTCGTGCACACCCTCGTTTATGCCTTCCGCCCGGTCCCTCAGCCCACCAGAGCACTCGCTTACTTTGCCGCATACGGTGCCACCTTCTACATGGCTTTGCAGACGGTATTGTTTTTCTATGGAAAGTAATTTCACTTTTTTTTGGTAAATAAACTTTTATGATTTGTTAACTGGTTGCGATTTCTGCCCCCTCATCCACGCGCCGAAGCTCCATGGTGCTAAATTCACCGCGACTTTCAGCTCGCAAAACAGGTTAAGCCTAAATTAAACCCTACTTTATTATTTCAAATAAAATATGATTCCTAAAGATTGCACCTCAGTCACAAAATCTGCTAGAAGATTTCTGGTGCGGAGTACGTATTAAATATCCAGATTTTATCGGATGTAATTTTTTTTCGGAGATGTACCTACCCTGTATGTGGGGACCGATTTTCCCTTGTCTAACGAGTGCACGTTTTTCTCAAACATTTTCCGCTAAAAAATGAACAAATTATGTATTTTGCTACCAATAAGTTGTCTCTCTTAAAACCTCTTAAAACTATTTAAAAACTTTGATTTGCATCAGAGCAAAAATTTCTTCTCTGGAGAGGGGCAGCCAAAGTTCAATAGGTTTTGTACCTTTCCGTCTGCTCGGGTTGCGCAAGTTTTCAAACTAATGAAGGAGTGAGGTTCTCCACTTTTATCGACCCTGATCTATATACGGATATCAATAGGAATTTTCCTAAATCACCCGTTAGGATATCCGCACATCGGGTAAGATATGCCTGGTACCGATACCTACACCGGCATTGCATGACGAAATAGCGTCCAAGTTTTTAAGACACTCGAGTCGGCGAAGAGCGCCTTATATGCCGTAACGTGGAAGAAAACACGACTTGAATAGGCTACGGCACATTGCAGAAGTTGACGTACGAGAAAAAGCCTGGTGGCGTGAACTATACTCATTCTTCCAAAAATGGAGCATGACTACAATGATTATTTGGTTTAAATTAATTCAACGAATTTTGAGCGTTTGAAAAAGTTTTGCCCTTTTCGCAAAGCTCGCGTAACTTGCATGCAAAGCTCTGAAATGCTGTGAGAAGACAGTCGTAAAATATTCTGGATTTAGGCTACCGGTAAGAATGTGAGCGCAAAGACGACTTAGGCAACTTGTGTGACACGGCTGTTCTGCGTGCTGCTTGTGAGTAGCTCGGCAGGGGCTCCCGGCGATGGCCCTAATATTTACTTCAACATACTTTTTTTTTGAAACCAAATGCCATTTTCATTTTCTTAAAAACTGGTTTTGGATAAATTTTGTGTGCGGCAAACACAATCGAGATCTCATTTATCCGTGTATGTCCGAGCGTGCGCGCTAGAGCCGCTTCGGACCCCCTCCCCCCTTCAACTCTCATCTGGCCACACAGCTGATAATCAGCTGATAGTTATTGGAAATTACTCTAGTTATTAATTTTAAAGGGACTAAAAAAAGGACGTCCGACCCTTCGCCTGAACACCTGGCTTATCACTACCATCTGAAATATTTGTTTAAGATATCGACAGTACGATCCTAGTGATTGGAATGTGCAGATGCGTTTTGACAAATGTAACTCGTACCGGTATTTTCTCACTTTGTCTTTGTTTATTTTTTCAATATTCCTTCGTTCCGTCTGTCGGGTGTGACGCAGGTGTGACGTCACTACCCCCTCACTCCCTCCTTCCCCTTCACTTAGTCTGCGTTCGAAAACACCGCTCGAAGGGTATTCTGTCTTTCTCTCTTATGAGGGTTCCATGTGTAGGACAGAGATAAAACGTCCTCTGGTGCCGGTTTCCAACGCGTCCCACAGCCGTGCCATTTTCTCCCGTTTTCTCCCATCGAAGCGTGCCATATCGCTCTTTTAGTTATCAGAAATCAATCTTCGTTGTTTTGTGGTGAGGTAATTGTGCTTGTACAATATATTGATACACTGTGACCGAAGTGCGGCATTGCTTCATTGAATTACTTCTCTCTCGGATCAGCCACAAAAGAAGCCATGGTAAGTCACGAGGAATGTGAACATACGTTATTAAATAATATCACGTTTACCTATCCGCTTTGGACTTTCCTGAGCGGTAGTAATCTGAGAAGCGTTGTTCCTTTGAAAACTAGTCGACTTTTCACTCAGCAATCGTGCGCTAGTTCGCCGAACTCTATCATAACCTGTACGCTATGTTTACCGGCATTCACTTCTAAATCGCTTCGGGAGCCATTTGAGCTGTTAATATTTTCTTTTTGTAGCATAGAAACGCATCATTCAATTTTCCTGGGATTATGGTATTGTGTTAATTTTACAGCTGTCTGAGCTGTCAGTATTGCAGAGGTTAAGTACTAAACCCATGTTTATGTTTAGGATCTCCCAGCTATTGTCAGACAAGTCGTGCAGGACAAGGACATGTCAAAATTTGTTTGCCCTGGCCAAGCTAGTCGTTGCACCTGGCACTTAGGAGCTGATCCAAAGCAGTCTCCTCACACTAAAGTTCCTTAGTAAGTAAGCACTTAACTTGATTATCCAGGATCTCTTGAATTAAAAATTCTCAGTTGAAAACATATTGGTAAACAACATGATTGTCTTATGACATCATTATGCAATCTTCCATCTTTATCAACATTGCCTTTCTTTTTTCAGTGTGGAGCGAGAAAAAATCCTGCCCAATATTCTTCACGCCATAGGACACACTCCTATGGTCCGTCTGAACAAAATTCCCAAAATGTTTGGAGTGAAGTGTGAAATGCGTATGTAGCTGACATGTTTTGCATTGCAAATGATAGAAATGTGTAAAAATATTCTAATCCACATGCTTTTTCTGTCTGCAGTTGTCAAGTGTGAGTTCTTGAATCCTGGGGGCAGTGTCAAAGATCGTATTGGCTTCCGAATGGTGGAAGATGCTGAGAAGCGTGGGCTTTTGAAGCCAGGAGACACTATAATTGAGCCCACTTCAGGGAACACAGGTAAGGTGTATAGAAATTAATTTTTCTTTTCTTTTAGGAGCTAGAGTTAATTACAAATAATTTGCATATTTTATTTACTATTTTAGTATGAATAAACCAAGGCTTTTGGAAGAGCTGATTAAGAAATTACAAGCTGGTTAGGCTATGAGAATACCACTCAAACTTTTTCAATTGATGTTAGCCTCCTCCATGATATTTTTTTTTCAGTGTAATCATTACTTCATTTTTTAATCTA